>Ga0137397_10000004_pt1 | contig 138541 bp, 114 predicted proteins | sample czorhiz116metaG_FD_106658 | JGI IMG/M metagenome (GOLD analysis project Ga0137397, IMG submission 106658) | Vadose zone soil microbial communities from Angelo Coast Range Reserve, California, USA - czorhiz1.16 metaG | ecosystem: Environmental > Terrestrial > Soil > Vadose zone | place: USA... | reverse complement strand
AACGCACAGCTCGTGGCTCCAGCTGTACGGCGGACGCCTCCAACGCACAGCTCGTGGCTCCAGCTGTACGGCGGACGCCTCCAACGCACAGCTCGTGGCTCCAGCTGTACGGCGGACGCTTCCAACGCACAGCTCGTGGCTCCAGCGCACAGCTCGTGGCTCCAGCTGCGCATTGCACGAAAAACCCTGGAGTCGCGTCTGAAACTAACTGCAGCGGCGGTTTATGACGTTTATGACCGCCGCTATTTGGTTGATTCCATGAAAAACTGGCGCTCATTAGAGCGCCGCTACAGCCCGATTCGAGTTTTTTCAGCGTCGTGTCAGCGATTTAACGTAAGGCTAATCCCGGGCGTTCAGCCGTCGCCTGACCATCCCTCACAACGATCGTTCCGTTAACAAAAACGTATTTCATCAGGACGGTCGCCTGCAGCGGATCAAAGACAACCACGTCGGCAGTAGCGCCCTTTGCCAGCACGCCTCGGGTTTTTAGTCCGGCGCGGGACGCCGGAAGTCCGGTCATCTTTCTGATGGCACGCTCGAGGGTCAGAAGCTTTTGCTCGCGGACATACCTGCCCAGCGCATTGGGAAAAACGCCGGCTTCACCGTCACTGGCGAACATCACCCAGGGATGCTGTAGAAAAGCGCGGAGGTCCTTGTCGGCCATCGAGGCTGCGGTATCCGCAGCAACGTCGGCTCCCTGCATACGCGCCTTGTCGATTTCCGCGAGAGCCCCGGCAAGCTTGATGGGCGATATTTGCACGGACACCTTCGCGCTGCGCCCGATCTCGATAGCGTCCCGTATGGATTCCAGGGCCCTGTCGTCTTCTCGCGCGCGGGTGATGTAGACACCGCCTGAGCGAGCCATGGCTTTGCCCAGAACCATCAATTCCTCGGAGGTGCTGTACAGGCTTGGCTCGGACGTAAGATCCGACGACAGGCCATAGGCGCCTTGCCGCATTGCCTCGTCGATGAGTTCACCCATGCGGCGAATCTCCTCCGCCGTGGCGGCCCGCTTGTAATCGGTTCCCATGATCTGGCGGCGCACAGTGCCGTGCCCGACGAGAGTCATGATGTTCAGCGCCGGCGGTTTCTCGTCAAACGGAAGCATGAACTCCTCGACCAGGTAAGGCCCTGTGCCATCGCCGCCGAGAATAGCTGTCGTGATCCCTTGATTGATTTGGGAAGCGGCTCCGAGATCCTTCGCCAATTCGCTCGCCGGCTGATTGTGCAGATCAATGAAGCCGGGGGCGACGATGAGACCTTTCACGTCGAGGACAGTTTCTCCCGCGACCGGTTTGAAAGCGCCGATGTCCCGGATTCTTCCGTCGCGAATGCGGACGTTCCCCTGAAACCGCGCTTTGAGGGTTCCGTCGATAATCGTGCCGTTCACCAGCACCACGTTTTCGGCGAACACCGGAGCGGCAAGGACCACGCACAACAATAGGCACAGAACAGCGCGCATAGAGTACACTTTTGCGCATTATGGCTATTCAGGAATCCGCGCGCAAGGACGACGTTGTTTACTCGACTGTCGTTCAACTCGGAAAAATGAAAAGAGGACGATGTGTTGAGCGTTGGAATGGATTATCAGAATTCTACCGACTGGCATAAACAGAGACCACCACTATGAAAATCATCCGGTATGTCCGATATTCCGCTGCAGGCAAGGTGTCCTACGGGATCCTCGACGGAGAAAACATTCGCGAGCTCGAGGGCGACATTTTTCGCGGCGCCGAACCCACAGGCAAGACTCTGAATCTCTCCGCAGTGAAACTCCTGGCGCCTTGTGAGCCTTCAAACGTCGTTGCAGTCGGACGCAATTACAAGAGCCACATTGCGGACCGCAACATTGCGCCCGCGCCGTATCCTGGACTGTTTCTGAAGACCAGCTCCTGCATTGTCGGAACGGGCGAGAACATCATTCTTCCGGCCGATGCCAATAACGTTCACTATGAGGCCGAGCTGGTTGTGGTGATCGGCAAAAAAGCGAAGAATGTTTCGAAGGCCGACGCGTCGAAGTACATCTTCGGCATCACCGCCGGGAACGACGTGAGCGAGCGCGATTGGCAAAAGAGTGATCTGCAATGGTTCCGCGCAAAAGCGTCGGACACGTTTGGCGCGCTGGGACCGGCGATCGTTCAAGGTTTGAATCATAACGACCTGCTTGTCGAGTGCCGGTTGAACGGCGAAGTTCGGCAATCCCAGCGCACAAAAGATCTGATTTTCGACATCGAGACCATCGTCAGCTACGTCAGCCAGTACGCCACGCTCGGGCCTGGTGACGTGATCTATACCGGCACTCCGGGCAACACGAAACCAATGCAACCCGGCGATACGGTTGAAATTGAGGTGGAAGGCGTCGGAATCCTTCGCAACGGCATCGAACGCGCGGTTGCGACCGTAGATTAGAAATGGACTGGAAATGTTGAATCGCAGAGGATTCATTCAGGCCGCTGCACTCGCTTTCCCCCTGGCCGGCTGCACATCGCGGCCGGCCCCGGGTGAACCGCAGATTGGAAATCTCACGCCGGAACAAATGGAAACGGCCCGAACCAGCGCGCGCGACTTTGAAAAACTGTTGGAAAGCATCAGAAAAGCGGAAGTCCCGTATTCCCTCGAACCGCACTTCTATCCATCGCTGTGAAGGCCTATATAATTTCCCTTCGCTGTTGGATTAACCTAAAGAAAGAGTCCAAATAAAATGCCGACATCGATAGACACTCTCAAGGAAAAAGGCAGGCGTCTTCGCATTCTTTCGCTGAAAGCCACGACGGAAGCGGGTTCCGGCCATCCGACTTCGTCCCTCTCCGCTGCGGACATCGTATCCGTCATCTTCTTTCATGAGATGCGGTTTGATCCGCGTGACCCTCAGAATCCGGCAAACGATCGGTTTGTGCTTTCCAAAGGCCACGCGGCGCCGTTGCTGTATGCCGCATTCGCAGAAGCTGGAATCATTTCAGAAAAAGATGCTCTTTCGCTCCGGCGTATCGACAGTGTTTTTGAAGGCCATCCGACGCCGCGGATTCCGTGGGTGGACGTCGCGACAGGTTCTCTCGGTCAGGGTTTGTCTGCAGGGTTGGGCAACGCCTTTGCGTCGCAGATGGATAACATTCCGTTCAACACTTACGTTTTGCTCGGTGATGGCGAGTGCGCGGAGGGCCAGGTCTGGGAGGCGGCCGCACTGGCGAGCTACTACAAAGCTTCAAATCTCTACGCGGTCATCGACGTGAACGGACTGGGCCAGAGCCAGCACACGATGGATGGATCCAACGTGAATCGGTTCGCTGAAAAATTCCGCGCCTTCGGATGGTTTGCCCTCACCATCGATGGCCACAATTACGCGGAGATCATCGACGGATTCGAGAAGTGCAGGCGCGAGGGCGGTACACAGCCGCGAGTGCTTGTGGCGAAGACTCTCAAGGGCAAGGGCGTGTCGATGATCGAAAACAAGGAGGGGTGGCACGGCAAGCCGGTTCCAAAGCAGGATCTCGAAAAGGCGCTGGCGGAGCTCGCGCAGCCATTGGGTCCCAATGATTGGAAACCCCAGCCTCCCGCTGCAGCGCCGCTTTCTGAGCGCCCAGGGCGGTCGCAGACGCCTGCTACATTCGAAATCGAGGTCAACCGAAAAATCGGCGACCTCGTGGCCACCCGCGAAGCGTATGGAGATGCTCTGGTCAAAGTGGCGGAGAAGGATCCTCGCGTAGTCGCGCTGGATGGTGAAACGAAAAATTCCACATTCTCGGAGAAGCTGCTGAAGGCAAAGCCGGAACGTTTTCGTGAAATGTTCATCGCCGAACAAAACATGGTGGGCGTGGCGGCGGGGCTTTCGGCACGGGGCAAGGTCCCGTTCGTGTCCACTTTCGCGGCGTTTCTCACGCGGGCTTTCGATCAGATCCGGATGGCGGGTATTTCCCGATCGAATGTGAAGTTCTGCGGGTCGCACGCAGGCGTTTCAATCGGCGAAGACGGCCCCTCCCAAATGGGCCTCGAGGATCTGGCAATGTTTCGGACGATTCCCGAGTCCGTCATCCTTTATCCTTGCGATGCAGTCTCCACCGAACGTCTGGTCGCCGAGGCGGCGCGGCGCCGGGGTATCTGCTACCTGCGAACGTCGCGGCCGAAGACGCCCGTGCTCTACTCTAACGAAGATCAATTCCCTGTCGGCGGCTCGAAGGTGTTGCGCAAATCGGCAAACGATCGCGTAACGGTTATCGGGGCGGGCATTACCGTCCACGAAGCGCTGAAAGCCGCCTTGACACTCGAAGGGGAAGGCACGCCGATTCGGGTCATTGATGCATATTCGGTGAAGCCGATCGATGCTGCGGGAATCCTTGATGCGGCGAGCAAGACCGGCGGCCGTATCGTCGTTGTTGAGGACCACTATGACGAAGGCGGCCTCGGAGACGCTGTGCTGAACGTTGTGGGAAATCAGGCCCGGGTTGTGAAACTCGCGGTCCGCGAAATCCCTCGTTCCGGGCCACCGGAAGCCCTGCTCGATAAGTACGGTATCAGCTCCGGTCACATCGTCGAAGCCGTGAAGAGGTTACTGTAGCCGGCGCTATGAGCGCCGATGGAGGACAGATGCCAACCAACAGCAAGAAAGAAATGCCGAAGGAGGTTCGAGTAGTTGTGGAGGTGGACGGCAACCCCGTCGGCTTTCTTAATCTGGATCTCGACCGGCTATGGCCTTTAATCAACCATCGGAAGGGCGATACTGTTCCAGTCGAATGGATGGACGCCGCGAAGTTCGATTCCATCATGCGAGCCGCGGTCGTGAAACGGCTGATCTCGCGGCTGGAGACACACCTGTATCAGGCTCTGGGCGATGAAATGGTGAAGGCCGAGCTCGACGTCGAGACTTTCAATCTGAAAGCCGAAGCTGCTGCACAGGCATTTGGAAGGAGCAAAGCCGAAATCGAAAAACTCGTCACCGACGATGACTGCGCACCTATGGATTTCTACACGTTTTTCTGGGACTACCTGCTCGATGATCGGGAAGTCATCGATTTGAAGAAGGAGTGGAGGGTGAGGAGTACTCGGCCTCGATGACCGACTTCATTCCTCCGCGCGTATTGAACTCGCCCGTCACTTTTGCGGAAACCGGCCGGCAGGCCTTCACGAGATCTCGCAAAATCCGGTTCACCGCGTTCTCGTAAAAGATCCCGAGATTCCTATACGCCTGAAAGTATCCTTTCAGCGACTTTAGCTCGAGACAGAGTTTGTCCGGACGATAGTGAACGTGGACGGTCCCGAAATCCGGCAGACCCGTTTTCGGGCAAATCGAGGTGAATTCCGGCATGGAGATACGGATTTCGTAACCGGGAAACTGGTTCGGCCAGCATTCGATTTCCGGGAGTTCGGCATCGATTCCGGATTTGGCGTGCTGCTCGGTGTATTCGGCCATTTCTTAGCTGCTGGGCCACTCTGAAGCGGATGGGGGATTACGCATTACAGTACAGGATAGCACCAACATAAAAACCCTCCGACACTTCTTGCGCCGGAGGGCCTTATCCCTAGTCTCCTTCATCGTCGCTATCCAGGCCTCACCTCGCGACATCGTTATTCGCGCGGATCCTCCTAGGGCGAGCTTCCTGCAACCTGATGCGTCCGACTACCGTCCCTGGCTGGAGTAGCCAAATTGCTACTAGGAAAATTGTCTCTTTCGAGACGCGGGAAATGTAAGGCTGAGTCATTTCTATTGCAAGCTCTTTTTTAAAAAAACTACTATTGGGCATGCCAAAATTAGGAAAACCTCTCATTGTGATCATTCTGGCCGTCGGAGTGGCGGCTGCAGCCGCAGTGTACCTGAGCCGCGAGCCCGAGCCGGTGACCGAAACTTCTGCGGCTTCAACGCTGAACACGAAGGGCGGCGGCCATTTCCGAGGGCCGGAAAACGCCGCTGTGACGCTCGTCGAATTCGGCGATTATCAGTGTCCGAGCTGCAAAGCATTCGCCCCGGTCGTTCAGGAACTGCTGAACCGGTATCCGCAACAGGTCCGGCTTGAATTTCACCACTATCCTCTGATCTCCATTCACCCGAATTCCATGGCCGCATCGATCGCGGCTGAAGCCGCGGGTGAACAGGGGAAATACTGGGAGATGCATGACCAGATCTTCGAGTATCAGGACCAGTGGGCGCCAAGCCCGAACCCTGAACCGGAGTTTCTCGCGATGGCAAGCCGCATCGGTCTGAACGCCAACGCATTCATGCAATCCGTGCGTTCGCCTCAGCTCCGGGACCGGATTCTCCAGGACGTGGTTCGCGCCAGAGAAGCCAACATCGAAGCAGTGCCGACATTTTTCATCGATGGCCAGCAGGTGCACCTTCCTCTGAGCGTCAACGCTTTCGTGGATGCTGTTCAGGCGCGACTGAAGAAGTGATGAAGGCACGGGTAGCGATAATCGCGGTCATCGCTTTCATCGGGATGATCGACGCGCTGTATCTGTCCCTGAAGCGAAATGCCGGACCGATTCCCTGTCACATCACAAAGGGCTGCAACGACGTACTCACGAGCAAGTACTCGGCGCTGGCCGGTGTTCCGATTTCCTGGTTCGGGCTGGCGTTCTATTTCGCCGTGTTCAGTCTTGCAGTATTCGTTAGTTTCGAAGCCGGGAAACCCGAGGGCCGGCCGTTGAGGTGGATCTATACGATATCAGGGCTGGCGCTGGTGATCTCGGGCCTTCTGGTGGGGGTTCAGGCCTTTATCTTGAAGGCGTTTTGCGAATACTGCCTGCTCTCGGCGGTTCTGGTTCTGACCATTTTTCTGCTGGCGCCGCAGCCGTTTCGGCGTACACACCCTGAATAGCCGACTCCGGCTTCGGCATGTTCTCTTCGCGGCTGGCCAGCGCTTCTTTTTCCGCCTGAGCGAGCTCGGCAATGACCTTCTGCTCGGTTTCCTCGAGCGTGGCTCTGGTGGCGCCATGAGTTTCCAACCAGCACTCGTACATGCCGATCGGGTCGCGCTTTCCCCAATGTTCGAAGAGTTCCGCGCCGCAAATCTCGCGTGCTTCCGCTTCATCGTGGGTGGCATGGCCACCCATTCGGAACGTCCCGGCAATAACAATGGCCGGACCTCCGCCGCCGCGCGCCAGATCCACTGCGAGTTTCGTTGCCGCAAAAGTATCTAGAACGTTATTGCCGTCACATGAAAAACCAGTAATGCCGTACGCCTTGCTCCAGGCTGTGAACGGGCCGGCCTGGTGCTGATCCAGCCGCGTCCCGAGAGCGATCTGATTATTTTGCAAAACGTACACTGCGGGCACCTTCAGAACCGCCGCGAGATTCATTCCTTCATGAAAAGCGGTTGTCTTGGTGGCGCCGTCCCCAATCCATGTCAACACGACACCCCGCTCGCCACGCTGCTTGAACGCCAGCGCGATGCCTGCGACGACAGGGGTGAGCGCGGCAACCTGGCTTACGGGAGCAATCACGCCGTGCGACATGCTTCCCACATGGAGATCTTTTCCCCGGCTCGGAGAGTCTGCGGTCGCGAGATATTCGGTCAACATATCGGCGAGCGGTACGCCCATCTCGTGACACGCGCCGGCATTCCGGATCATCGGACCGACTTTGTCGATCTTGCGATCCAGAGCATGGACGCTGCCGATTGTCACAGCTTCTTCACCCGTGCCCAGCCAGGCTTTGGCAAGAACGCCTTGCTTCACCCACCGCCGCAGCGTGATGTCGTGAAGGCGAAAGCGGACCATGCCTGCATACATGTCCAGAAGCTGGTTTCGACTGAGAGAGGAGATGATTCTGGCGCGCTCGGAATCGCGGCCGACAGTGAGTTGATATTCTTCGATGATGTCCGGCGCCGGCTTCCAATCCACGTACTCCGGTGGATCGAACATCGGATAACGCTTCATAGAAGCCAGTGTACTACGAATCAATGCAGGCGCCGGTTATACCCCGGCGCCTACCCGCGGTTGAAGCAATTGCCGAATTTCGGCAGACAGACGCTGCTTGTTCCGCATCAGGGCGGGCAGAATTTTGGTTTGATAGATCTCCGAAATATCGGCCGGCGGAATTCCCAGCACTTCGAAATACTCTTTGTTGAAGGGCTGCACGGAGGCATCCACTGGTTTGCCTGTCACGACTCCTTCGAGAAGATGGGCGAAGTGTAGAACGGCGACTTCCTTCCGAACAGCAACGTTGATCGCGTCCGGCGGCAAAAACTCGGGTTCGTTCTGAGACTCGATTGTCTGGCACAGATGATCGGGCAGGCCCCAGTGACGTACCAGGTCGGCACCGAGCTTTGCTGTATCCAGCATTCGCGCGAATCCGGAAACAGCGGGATGCTTTTGCTTCAGCAATACGACGACGTTTTTGCCCAGGTCGTGGAGCAACCCGACCGTCATCGCCGTTTGGGGATGCACGTCCCTGCTGATGGATGCCACTTCGTAGCAAAGAGCTGACACGAGGCACGAATGGAATTGGATCTCCTGACTCTCCGGCGTCGCCGATATCGAGTTCTTGATGCTCTCCTGCATGACCAGCTGATAGATATTGCCGAAGCCCAGAATCATGCACGCGTGATAGAACGTTTCGATTTTCTTGTTGAAGGAGTACTTCGCGGAGTTCACAGTCTTCAGGATGTTCCCCGCCAGTGCAGGGTCGCGCTTTATCGATTCCACGATCTCCTGAACGGACGTGGTTTCTTCGAGTAATTTCTGCGAAAGCTCGGTCGTGTGAGCCGGTAGCTTCGGAATCTCGTTTACGAATTCCCGCACGAATTCGGAGGCGACGATTTCCGCATTCCGCGTTCGTTGATAGCGAATGTAAGCCGCCAGCTTGTTGTAGCGATCCTCAAAGTTCGCGTTCGATTTTGGCGACGACGGCCGGCCTGAACATTGCTCGCCGGGCCGGGACGCATTCTTATAAATCCAGATTTGGAGCTTGTCGGGCAAGCAAGCGAGGATGCCCGGCTTCAGCTCGATGACAGTCGCGGGTTCCGCGGCCTGTATCCATAACCGCGTCTCGGCTTCCGCCATCATTGGGCCGATACAGTGGCCGGTGCCAAAGCTGATCCCAGCCTCGTGGGGAGTCTCAGTTCCTCGGAATACGGCGACCTTCCCGTCCAGAACGAGAAAATGGGAATCGCTTCGTTCAACCCCGGCGAGAATGTGTTCCCCCGCCTTGAATTGCTTGATAGGCGCCGAGTTATAGAGCGCTACCATGTCGCGCTCGGCTATACCTTCACAAATTGATGTTATTTTAGAAACCTTCATGCCCAACGCCCTCTCAGCGTTCGAAGGGAGTATCGGCGGGAAGTTTCGAACTATTTAGGGGAATTTCACAATTCGGGGCGAATTCGGGGACAGACGTATAAATCACCTAAATTCTGGGGACAGACTCCGAATTCAAACCGTAATTGGGTGAATTCGGAGTCTGTCCCCAGAATTTGTCCCCAGAATTTAGGTGATTTATACGTCTGTCCCCGAATTCGCCCCCCGAAATTCCTTGAGGTGCTATAATGTCTCGGACTTTTGGAAGGGGTAAATCCATGAAACGCAAACAGCTTAAGTTTGTGGTCGGTTCCGGCGTGATCATATTGACCTTAGCCTTCCTGGCTTTTTCAGGGTACCAGGAAAGCAAAGCCTACTATCTAACCGTCCCCGAACTTCATGCGATGAAAGACGCGTCGGCTGAAAAACAGCTGAAAGTCGCGGGGGACGTGGTACCAGGCTCGATCGACCGCACTGAGAGCAGAGTCATCAAGTTCATGATCAGCCAGGAGGACGGAAAGACCCACAGGGTTGAAACCCTTCACGTGAGATATGTCGGCACAGATGCCCCGCCGGATACATTCATCGAACGCGCTCAGGCTGTCGTCACGGGCAAGCTGGGCACGGATGGCGTTTTCGTGGCCCATGAAATGACGGCCAAGTGCGCCTCGAAGTACGAAAAAGAAACTGCTGCAGGCGTAAAGCGACAGACGGAGTAGGACAACATGGCACAACTCGGCCAGTTCGCACTGGCTCTCGCCTTTGTGGTGACGATGTATTCGATCGTTGCCTCTATCATTGGAATCCGGGCCAAACACGACAAATTGATCGCCAGCGGGCGCAATGCGGCTGTGGGCACATTTGCCTGTCTTACAACAGCCTTTCTGTGCCTGGTTTATTTGTTCGTCGTCAGCGATTTTTCGATCAACTATGTCGCCGGGCACTCGAACCGTGACCTGCCCCTGTACTTCAAGATCAGCGCGATCTGGGGTGGCCAGGAAGGGTCGCTCCTGCTGTGGGGCTGGTTCCTGACGGGCTATGCGGCGCTTGTCATGATTCAGAACTGGCGCAAGCACACCGCGATGATGCCGTACGTGACGGCGGTGCTGATGGGTTCATCGCTGTTCTTCACGTCGATGCATTTGTTCATCGCGAATCCCTTCAACCAGGTTGTCACGATGGGACCGGGTGGCGCGAGAGTGCCGCTGGTGCCGGCTGACGGTCAGGGCTTGAATCCGCTGCTGCAGTACATCCTGAACGCGATCCATCCGCCGGTGATGTATCTCGGACTGGTAGGGTTTGCGGTTCCATTCGCCTTTGCCATGGCGGCCATGCTCAGCCGGCAGCTCGGCGACACATGGATCCGAACCACGCGGCGCTGGACGATGGTGGCCTGGTTCTTTCTCGGCACAGCGATTCTGCTGGGAGGCAAGTGGGCTTATGTCGAGCTGGGCTGGGGCGGCTTCTGGGGATGGGATCCGGTCGAGAATGCGTCGCTGATGCCGTGGCTGATTGGAACGGCCTTCCTGCACTCCGTAATGGTTCAGGAAAAGAAAGGCATGCTGAAGGTCTGGAACATGGTGCTGATCATCATGACCTACACCATGTGCCTGTTCGGAACGTTCCTGACACGGAGCGGAGTCGTGAGTTCCGTCCACGCGTTTGCTCAATCGTCGATCGGCGGTTATTTCGCCGCATTTATCGTCATTTCCCTTTCCGGATCTCTCTATCTGCTGTTGGATCGTCTGCCCCTGCTGAAAAGCGAAAACCAGATGGAGTCCATCGTTTCGCGCGAAAGCAGCTTCATGTTCAACAACCTGATCCTGCTGGCATCTTGCTTCGCGGTGTTCTGGGGCGTGATGTTTCCGGTCTTTTCAGAATGGATCAAAGGCGTCAAGATCACTGTCGGGCCGCCTTTCTTCAACAGGGTCAACGTTCCAATCGCAATATTTCTGATGTTCCTGACAGGCGTCGGTCCGCTTCTTGCCTGGCGTAAGGCATCGACAAACAGTTTGAAACGGAATTTCCTGTGGCCCGCTGCTGTTGCGCTGGCCGCTGGTATCGGCCTGTTTATCCGCGGCATCGGACGCCCGATTCTGAAAGCACCCGAGGAGCTGGGACAAGCGCTGTTCCAGAAACTTGTCGGATACAGTTTCACTTCGTCTTTCTACGCATTGCTCGCCATCATGATGTCGATCTTCGTCGCTGTCACGATCGTTCGCGAGTTTTACAAGGGCGCCAGAGCGCGAAGTCACGGAACCGGAGAGAACTTCATTGAAGCCGTGGCGAATTTAACGCTGCAAAACACGCGTCGGTACGGCGGCTATATTGTGCACTTCGGCTTCGTCCTCCTGTTTATCGGCTGGGCCGGGCAGGCGTTTACGACAGACGTAGCGACGGAAGCCGGCATTGGCGACACGCTTTCCATCCGCCAGTACACGCTGCGCGTGGACAAGCTCGGCGTCGAAGATACTCCGAATTATCAAAGCATGAAGGCGAGCATCAGCCTTTTCGAGGATGGCGTGAAAGTCGCCACAATGGGCCCGGAACGCCGCCGTTACAAGGCGGGAGAACAGCAGACCACGACAGAGGTTTCGATCTGGTCGACGCTGAAGGAAGACGTGTACGTGGTCTTTTCGGGTGCGACCGCCGACGGGAAACGAGCGAATATCCAGGTCTACTACAACCCTCTGGTCATGTGGGTCTGGCTCGGCGGAATCGTGCTCGGCATCGGCACATTGATCGCATTGTTGCCCAACAAGAAATCCAGTCCCAGAAAGCGTCAACAGACGGCAGACCAGACGGAGGAACAGAAAGACGTTGCTGAAAAAGTGTCGTAAGGCCGCACTGCTCCTTCTTCTCGCAACGGCGCCTCTTTCGCTTGCCGCAGACCGTGAGCGCGTCAAAGAAGTCGCCAGTTCGCTCATGTGTATTTGCGGCTGCAACCAGGTTCTGGGTGTCTGCAATCACATCAACTGCCCGACATCCGGCGGAATGATGACGGAAGTTGAAAAAGAAATCGATTCGGGCAAGAGCGATAAGGCCGTCCTTGACCATTTCGTGGGCAAGTTCGGACTTTCCGTCCTGTCGGCTCCGCCCGCCTCGGGTTTCAATCTGACGGCGTGGCTCATGCCGTTCGCGGCACTGCTTGCCGGGGCGATCGCGGCTGTCTATTTCCTCAGGCGATTCCGGGCTCGTTGGGTTGAAACGGCGCCCACGACGCCCGTGGACACGGCGAAGTACCAGCGTCAGATCGAAGAAGAACTCCAGAAATACACTCCGGAAGATTAGATGGTTTACCTGTTCTGCGGCATTCTCAGCGGCGCCATACTTGTGGCGATCTGCGTACCCCTTTTCCGAAGAGACGATACGATCGAGTCCACGATCATCGAAGAAACCGAGTGGGACCTTCTTCAACGGAAGAAGGACGTCGTTCTCGGCAACATTCAGGATCTTGATTTCGAATACAAGTGCGGCAAGCTCTCGCAAGAGGATTATCAAAAGATCCGAGGCGAGATGAGCGCCGAAGCGGCACTGGTGTTTCAGGAGATCGATAGCATCGAATCTTCGAAGGATCTCGACGCGCTGATCCGCCGCGAGGTGTCGGCACGTAAGAGCAAAACCAAAATCGATTCCCCCACGGCCGTCTGTCCTTCCTGCCGTGCCCCGAATCCACCCTCGAACAAGTTTTGCGCGGATTGTGGGGCCAAGTTGAAGCATTGATGACTTCCCTGATCTTGCTGCTCGTCGTACAGGAAAGTGCACGACCGATTGAAGTGCCCAACGCCATGGGTGCGCACACGTGGTTTATCATCCTCGCCGTAGGCGCTTTTCTTGCCTGGAGCATCAGCTACTCCCTGCAACTTCACAAAGAGGCCCTGGAACGCAAGAAAGGCCGCGCAGAGATCAGCCGCCAGCGGGACGAACTACTGGATCAGATTGCGGAACTGGAAGCGCAGAAGGAAGCGGAAAGCATCACGGACAAGAAGTACAAACAAGAGCTGAAGGATTTGAAGTTTCGGTTATCCAAGGTGATCGATAGACTGGGGGCGAAGTCATAGCCGCGAATGACGCCAATCACGCAAATGGATTTGCACTCGAGTCTGAAGACATCCGCAAAACGTTTGGATATTTCACGGCGCTCGGGGGTGTGACGCTCAGCGTCAAGCGCGGGGAATTCCTTGCCCTCTTCGGCAGGAATGGCGCCGGCAAGACGACTTTCCTCAAGATTGTCGCGACATTGGTAAAGCCAACCCACGGAAGACTTCGAATCGAAGGCATCGATATTCGCGAAGAACCGGAACAGGCGCGACGCCGGATCGGTTTTCTTTCCCACAATACATACCTCTACCGGGATCTGACTCCCATTGAAAACCTGAGGTTCTTTGGACGCCTTTACGACGTTCAGGATCTGGACGACCGCATTCACCAGCTGATCGATCGCGTAGGCCTGCAGCGCCGGGCATCCGACCCTGTCCGGTCTTTCTCCCGCGGGCTGCATCAACGGCTGGGCCTGGCCCGGGTGATGCTCCACGATCCTTCCCTGATCCTGCTGGATGAGCCCTACACGGGCCTCGACGCCAATGCCGTGGACACGCTCAATCAAATGCTCGATGAAGCGATCGCCGCGGGCAAGACCATCATTCTCACCACGCACGATCTCGAACAGGGACTCCGGTCGGCAAGCCGGGCCGTCATCATCGACCGCGGGAAAATTGTTTTTGGCGGTAGCGCAGGAGATCCGGCAACCCGCGAGGCTTACAGCCAGTACATTCGTGTGGGAGTGACTCCATGAAGTCCATGTCCGCGATCATCTTCAAAGACATCGTGATCGAGATGCGGAACAAGGAGTCGATTACCTCCATGTTGATGTTCGGCGTTCTGGTCCTCGTGGTTTTCCAGTTCGCTTTCGAGACCACCAACGTTGAACGGGAGCTCCTTGCTCCCGGCACATTGTGGGTCGCATTCTCGTTCGCCGCCATTCTGGGCCTGAATCGCTCGCTCGCGATGGAAACCGACAACGATTGCCTCCAGGGTCTTCTGCTCGCTCCAATCAGCCGGGGCGACCTCTATCTCGGGAAGGTGGCCAGCAACTTCATTTTCATGATGATTGCCGAGGTGATCGTGCTTCCGCTTTTTGTGGTCTTCAACAACCTGGACTTCAACGTGAAGCTGTTGGAGGTGGCCGGAATTGCTTGCCTTGGCACGCTCGGCATCGCCTCGGTCGGCACGATCCTCTCGACCATTTCCGCCAACACCCGGATAAAAGAAGTGATGCTGCCGGTACTGCAAATCCCGCTAACCGTGCCCGTCGTCATTGCATCGGTGGAAGCCACCCGCGAAGTGCTGACCGGTGACACGCGGGGAATCTCCTCTTGGCTATATGTTTTGGCCGGGTTTATCATTGTTTACCTGACCGCGTCCTATCTTGTGTTCGAATTTGCCGTGGAGGAATAACGTGAAGCTGAAAGTTCTTGCGATACTCACGTTCGTTTCGATGCTCACCGCCCTCTACATGATCTTCCTCTACGCGCCGAGGGAGACTTTGCAGGGCGACGCAATGCGGATTTTTTATATACACGTTCCGCTGGCGATTACAGGCTATGTCTCGGCATTCCTGTTATTCATCGGAGTCGTCGGTTTCTTGAGGACGGGCGATCTGAAGTGGGACCGCTTCGGTGAGACCGCGGCGGCACTCGGCGTCGCTTTCATCAGTGCACAGTTGATTACAGGAAGTCTCTGGGCCCGACCCATCTGGGGCCCATGGTGGGTTTGGGATTCCAGAACAACACTGCAACTGGTTCTGGATCTGATCTTCATTGCTTATTTCATGCTTCGCTCATACCTGCCGGATCCTCAAAAAAGGGCCAAGCTGTCCGCCGTCTTTGGCCTGCTGGGAATGATCGATGTGCCCATGAACTATTTGTCGATATACCTGTTCCGCACCCAGCATCCCCAGCCGGTTATCAGTCCGGGCGGAGGCGGCGTGGCTCCGGAGATGGCCCTGACCATGACTGCGTCCTTCATTGCCGTCGGGTTTCTGTATGCCTATCTCTTCAACCGGCGACTGGCTATTGCGAAGGTTGAGGAAGAGGTCGACTATCTCGAGCAGGTCATGTTGGCTCATGAATAGGGGTTTGATGTTTGCGTTCGCGGCTTACGGTGCGGTCTTCACCGTAATGTTCGTATTCCTCTGGATGCTGATTTCCCGCCAAAACAGGATCGAAAAGAAGCTGGAACAGTTGAAGCAGCAGTTGAAGGATCGGAACGCGGGTTAAACACAAAGACACAAGGGCAAAAGATCTGACCAATGCTCAATTCCCAATTCCCAGCCGATTAATTCGGGGGACAGACTCCGAATTAATCGGCTGGGAATTGGGAATTGAGCATTGGTCAGATCTTTTGCCCTTGTGTCTTTGTGTTTAACCCGCGTTCCCGATCTCGGGAAATGTTTCCACAAACTTCTCCGGCAACTCCGTCTTCACCGGCATATCCAACTGCGCTCTCAGCATCACGGCGTTGGCAACGGCCTTCGCGCCGGGATGATTGTTGAAGAAGACATACGCGCGCTGAATGTTCTTGTCGTCCAGAATGGATTTCAGGCGTACGGCATAAGGCTGGAGCTCTTCCGGTTTGTACAGATAATCGTACCGCTCGTTTCGATGCCCGTGTCTCCACCACTTTTCGAACTTACGGCCATGGAATCTCAGGTAGAGCAAACGGCCCGGCGCGACTTCGAAATCCTGGCGGATCGAATCTTTGAATTTCGGTTCGTCGATGAACGCGGGAACCGCATCGAATTCCTGAAGTGTCGGCAGCACATCTCCCCACGATCGGTGCCGAAGCTCGACGGCTTTGGGATGATCGGCAAACACTTCCAGCAGCGACTTCAGACGATCCATCGTTTCCGGCGTGTGTTTGAAGCTGGCCGGAAACTGAAACAGGATACAGCCGAGCTTGTCCGCCTGAATCAGCGGCAGAATTCCGGACTTGAACTCCTCGACTTCCTGGGCAGTCCACTGGTCCTTCTTGTGCGTGAACTGCTGCCAGGCTTTGACCGTGAATTCGAAATCGTCCGGTGTCCGGCGCGCCCAGCTTTCAGCTGTCTTCGGGCTGCAGGGCCGGTAGAAAGTCGAGTTGATTTCGACGACGTTGAAATATCTGGAGTAGAACTTCAATTCGTCAGTCTTGCTTAAAGGATAAAACACACCGGTCCAGGACCCCGGTCCGGTGCTCGGCGGATAACTCCATCCACTGGTTCCGATTCTAAGCGTCCCTGTATTATCCTTGGGTTCGATGAAAAGACTTCTCGCTATTGGCTCGCTGCTCTTTCTCGTGTCCATGGCCTACGTTGCCTATGTTTTGCTTACCCTTCCAAATATCCAGGCGCTCAAGTCGACGAATCCGTCCGTCACGGCTTTGATGGAACAACGGGCGGACGAGAAGAAGACGACGGCCCGGCCCATTCGAACATGGGTATCGTATAACAACATTTCACCACACCTTCGAAACGCCGTCTTGATCGCGGAAGACAGCGGGTTCTTTCAGCACACGGGATATGACCTGGAACAAATCAAGCAATCCGCGAAGCGGAACTGGCGTGAGAAACGGCTTTCGCGCGGCGCGAGCACTATCACGCAGCAACTGGCAAAAAACCTGTATCTCTCTACATCCAAGAATCCGCTGCGAAAGATTCGAGAATTCTTTATCGCTCAGGAGATGGAACAGAGCCTGTCCAAGTACCGGATCTTTGAGATCTATCTGAATGTGATCGAGTGGGGCGACGGTATCTATGGCGTGGGCCCGGCCGCCCAGGCGTACTTTGGAAAATCCGCCTCGCAGCTGCTGCCTGAAGAGGCCGCTATACTGGCGGCGATGATTCCCAATCCCCGGCGATACACACCAGCCCGCAACCTCAGGTATCTGGAAAAGCGGAAGGCCGACATTCTCAGCCGGCTTTCACGATGGAACTACCTCGATAAGGACGAGTACGAAGCGGCCCGGGTCAGGCCGGTCGTTTTCCGGCAGGTTTCACAGGTTCACTAGGCAGAGGCTTCTTTTTGTGATCAAACACGATCAGGGCGGCGAACGCCAGACACATGGCGATGTCGCCCACCACAACGGCAAGGGTGAAATTATCCATAGGCCGACTAGTATAACTTAAAATTTGAATCCGCCGGGCTCGTCCGGATCTTCGACGCCAAGGTCGGATTCGCCTTCCTCCAGCTCATCCTTCGCAACCGGACTAAAGAACGCATCGACGAGTTCCTCGGCCTGCGCCGCATCTGCCGGCTTCACCCAGATCCGGACTTCGTCCAGGTCCGTACCGGTTGGCCATGGCGTCGAAGTGGCGTCACCCTGGAGCGTGCATTCGATGCCGTTGTTTTGCAGCAGCTCCTCGATCATCTTTGCTTCAGTGGGTCCGCTGGTGGCTATCATCTCCAGGGCTTCCTCGTCAGGCAGGTCATTTTCATTCGTCATGATGTCTCCGTTCACCGATCAGCTCTGCATAAGTTCGACGGACAAAATCGCCTTCCGAATACCCGAGCTTTTCGGCAAGTTTGATAATCTCCTCATCTGAAGGGCCTTCAACCTCAAGGTAATTCCCCGCTTCGGTCTCATCCAGCGAAACGCTGAAACCGTCCTTCTCGAAAACCGTTCGGTACTTCGAATATTCCGTCCTGACCTTGAAACCGACTTCTCCGAGAATGCGCAGCAAGACGTCCGCATCTTCCATCCGGCACTCGACCTCCTCGCGATGTTTCAATTTCGACGATGCGGCGATCGGACCTTTATAGGTGACCGTCTGGCCGGACGGGGTTTTGCGAATCCGCAGAAGTTTGCCTTGCTTCTGCAGGCTGGCAGACGCGTCATCAAGAAGAAAATTTCTTTCGCGATGCCTGCCGAGTGAGATCCGGAAACCCAGCTTGCGAAGCTTTTCGGTAATCGCCTTGGTGTCCTTGACGACAAATTTGATTTCAATCTCTTCCATGCAGCCGTCTTTCGAAAACATTCAATAGATCGTCGGAGAAAAGGATAAAAAGAATCCTCTTCAACGAAGGAGCCGAAGCGCCCTTGATGAACTCCTCACATTCAGCGACCATCGCGTCCGCAGCAAGATCCGGAGGAAAGCCCCCGACGCCCGTGCCCAGCGCCGGAAACGCAATGCTCGTGATGCCCAGTTCGCGAGCGCGCTCGAGAACGCTCTTTGTGGACTTGCTGATTTTGGAGTGATCGGTCTGGAGGTCCGGACCCATGACTGCGGCATGAATCACGTATCTGGCTTGCAGCCTTCCTGCGCTGGTAACGACGGCTTCGCCTATTTCCACCGGGCCCTGCGCCACGGCCTCGCGTTCTATCTCAATTCCACCCGCCCGCTTCGGCGCGCCCGCCACGCCGCCGCCCATCCACAGATGATTGTTGGCGGCGTTCACAACAGCGTCGACCTCGGCCTGACTGATGTCGCCCAGCCGGGTTTCAACAGAAACCTGCCCGATGGCTTTCACCATACTTTGATTATACGCCCGCCAAATTTCTGTTAGACTTCTGCCGTTATGCGCTGTGTTATTGCGAGCTTGCTCCTTCTGGCCGCCCCATTGCCGGGGCATGCATGGGGCGAAAAAGGCCACGCGTTGATCAGCCGGCTGGCGATCGAAACTGCGGGGCCCAGGTTGCCTGAGTTCATGAACGCGAGCCGCGCCGAACTCATCTATAACGCGAATGAGCCGGACCGCTGGCGGGAAGAAGCACACTCGCCGATGAACCTGGCCCAGCAAGCCGATCACTTCTTCGATTCCGAATTGTGGGGACCTATCCCGACCATCGACGCGGACCGCTACCAGTTCATGGAAAAAGTTGCGGCGAAGAAAATTGAGCTCGTCAAGATCGGATACCTTCCGTACGCGATGGTCGAAAATTATGGCCGCCTCGTAAACGCATTCCGGAATTGGCGTCGCGCGAAAACTGCAGCCGATCGCGAAGCGACCCGGCAGAATGCGGTTGTCTATGCCGGACTCCTTAGCCACTACGTCGGCGATGGTTCGCAGCCGATGCATATGAGCATTCATTACAACGGCTGGGTCGACGATAAGCCGAACCCCGGTAACTACACAAAGGATCGCCGGCTCCACAGCAGGTATGAAACGGCTTACGTCAATGCCGCCATCGAAGTGCAGAATATCCGTCCGAAGATTCAGCCACTGCAGCGGCTCGACAATGTTTTCGATTCGATCAAGCAATATCTGACGCTGGGCTTCTCCGAACTCGAACCGATGTACGAACTGGAAAAGACCGGCGAATTCAATCCCGAGCAGCCGCGGCCAAAGGGCACCGAATTCATTTCCACGGAACTCGCACGAGCAGCGACCATGCTCGCCAACCTCTGGTATTCAGCCTGGATCGAGAGCGGAGAGCCCGTCCCCAAGCAATGACACCTCGTGAGGTGATACAGAAGAAGAGGGACGGCTTAGTCCTCACCCACGAAGAAATCGCTTCCTTTATTCGCGGCTACATGTCATTCGAGATCGCGGACTACCATGTTTCCGCATGGTTGATGGCCGTTTATCTAAACGGCATGACGATGCCGGAGACGCTGGCGCTGACGCGCGAAATGCGCGACTCCGGAAAAGTCCTGGATCTTTCTTCGATTCCCGGCAGGAAAATCGATAAGCACAGCACCGGAGGCATCGGGGACAAGACTTCGCTGGTCGTTGCACCGATTGCGGCAGCCTGCGGTGTCACTGTACCCATGATCACGGGCCGCGCGCTCGGGCACACGGGAGGGACTCTCGACAAACTGGAGTCCATTCCCGGTTTTGATCCGAAGCCGTCAGCCAGGAGAGTTGTCGAAATCCTCAAGAGCATCGGCGCCGTCATCATCGGACAAACGGATGACCTGGCGCCCGCAGACCGCCGCATCTACGCATTGCGCGACGTGACGGCCACCGTCGAGTCTATTCCTCTCATCACGGCAAGTATCCTCAGCAAGAAGCTCGCGGCCGGCATCGACGGCCTCGTGATGGATGTAAAGACCGGATCTGGCGCATTCATGTCGACCCTGAAGATGGCGAAGGCGCTTTCCCGCTCGCTCGTGGAAGTTTGCCGCTCGATGAAGACCCGAATTGTTGTCCTTATCACCGACATGGAGCAGCCTTTGGGCCGTGCCATCGGAAACGCCCTCGAAATCCGCGAATGCGTCGATTTTCTGCACGGCAGAACTCCCGAAGACCTGGAAACAGTGTCTATTGCTCTGGCGGCACATATGATTCGTCTAAGTGGAAGGACCAGATCTGTCGAACACGCCTCTAAACTGGCCTATGAAGCGGTGTCCAAAGGTGAAGCTGCGAAGCGATTTCGCGCGATCATACGCGCACAGGGAGGGGACGAGCGAGTCGTCGAGAACCCCGATCTCTTGCCCAAAGCCGCTCATATTCAACAGTTTCGGGCGCGAGTTGCAGGGTTCGTGACCCGATGCGACGCTAAATTGCTGGGATTGGCCTCCAATGCGCTCGGCGCCGGCCGAAATCGCATTGACGACGTCATCGATCCCGCTGTCGGGCTCTATATGGAAAGAAAGCTCGGGGATCGTGTAAGTCGGGGCGATGTGCTGTGCCAGGTTCATTGGAATGACAAGAAACGATTGGGCGATGCCTTGGCCCTCGTCGAAAAAGCTTTCGAAATCAAGGCCCGGCCGGCAAGGAACCGTCCGGTGATTCACGCTGTACAGGAAGGATAGATTAATGAAATTCGAGTACGTCGAACAGGCCAAAAAGTATCTCCTCGAGAAGATGGGATCTCGGCCCGACATCGCAATTATCATGGGAAGCGGCTTATCCGCAGTCGATGAAATTCTCCTGGGCTCCACGCGGATCCACTATGTCACCATTCCACACTTCCCGGTTCCAAGAGTCGCCGGACATCGCGGCCAGGTCGTTTTCGGAAAGGCTGGAAGACTTTCAGTCGTGGTCTTCGAGGGACGCGTTCACTACTACGAGGGGAACACGATGGAGGAAGTGTCATTTTGTTCGAGAGTCATCGGCCGGCTCGGCGCACACACGTTGATTCTGACCAATGCATCAGGTGCGATCAATCCGGAGTTTGCGCGAGGACACATCATGGTCATCAAGGATCACATCAATCTCATGGGCACCAATCCGTTGAGCGGTCCGAATGAAGACCGCTGGGGGCCACGCTTCGTCGATCAGACCAACATTTACGATCCCGCGCTGCGTCAAAAACTCAAGGAAGCCGGCGAATATTGCGGCATTCAGCTGTGCGAAGGTATTTACGCGGCGATGTCCGGCCCGACCTATGAAACACCCGCCGAAGTCCGATACCTTCAAACGATCGGCGCGGATGCTGTGGGCATGTCCACCGTTCCTGAAGCAATTATCGCCCGGCACATGGGCATGAAGATCGCGGGACTCTCGATGCTGGCCAACCTTGCGGCCGGAACCTCCGGGAAAGCCATCAACCATGATGAGGTGCTCCATACTGCGACAGATATGAATGCGGACGTCGGTATGCTCCTCCAGCGTTTCTTCGATACCTATGAATCCTGACCTCATCGCCAGCGCAGTCGCAGCGCGCCAGAACGCCGTGGCGCCTTATTCCAGGTTCAAAGTAGGCGCAGCGCTGGAGACAAAAGACGGCCGGATTTTTAACGGATGCAATATCGAAAACGCCTCCTTCGGCCTGACCGTGTGCGCCGAACGGGTAGCATTATGGAAAGCGCTGAGCGATGGAGCCCGGGAGTTTGTGCAAATCGCGGTTGTAACCGACGCGCCTGTTCTGACGTCGCTCTGTGGCGCGTGCCGGCAACTGTTGTGGGAATACTGCGGCGACATTAAGGTCCACATTCATTCAACCCAGGGGCTCGATAAGGAGTATCAGCTTTCCGCTCTGCTTCCGCACCCGTTCGATGCCAACAATTTGAAGGCGGAGCTATAGCGGCGGTCTAATTCGGGGACAGACGCATAAATCCCCTAATTACGATCAACGGTCTTTTAATCGTAATTAGGGGATTTATGCGTCTGTCCCCGAATTAGACCGCCGCTACAGTTACGGCTTCACCACACCGATGTACGGCAGGTTGCGGTACCGCTGGCGGTAATCGAGACCGTAGCCAACGACGAACTTGTCGGGGATTTCGAAGCCGACGTACTTGAGGTCGAGCTCAATGATACGGCGGGCTCTTCGATCGAGCAGCGTGCAGACTTCGAGCGATTTCGGGTTGCGGCCTCCGAGCGTCCGGAGCAGATACTTCAGCGTAAATCCCGTATCGATGATGTCCTCGAGGACAAGTACATCCTTGCCGGCAATATTTTCCTCGAGATCTTTCGTGATGCGCACTACCCCTTCGCTGTTTTCGCCGTAACTCGAAATCGACAGAAAATCCATCGAGAGAGGCAGGTTGATCTGACGCGCGAGATCGGTCGCGAAAAAGACCGAACCCCTGAGAATGGAAATGAGGACAAGCTGCCGGCCCACGTAATCGGAAGAAACCTGGCGGCCAAGATCCTGGACTCGCGCTCGAATCTGATCTTCGGTGAAGAGAACTTCTAGGACATCGTCCGGCACGGGGCCCATCTTACCCCATCAAATCACTGATTACTAATTTGGGCATCAATGTACTTGACTCAAATGACTGATCACTGATGGCCACTGACCAATGACCAATGGACTTGAGTCGTTTAACAATGAACATTTGCGAAAATTACGACTGTTAAATGTGCAATTTTCTAAACGGTAATTTCTAAATGGTTCAAGTCCATTGGTCATTGGTCAGTGGCCATCAGTGATCAGTCATTTGAGTCAAGTACATTGATGCCCTAATTTGGGCAGGACAAACACGCACCCATTGACACGAAGGGTCACCGTGCTAGACTAAATTCAGGGTCCCGATAGGGCAACGTTTCTGTCAGAGTCGAACTCAGTTACGCAGTAGACTGCCGAAGAAGTGCTGTAGAAAGTACTGAAGACAGTCGGCTACTGATCCGCTGCAACGGCGAACCAGGAAACGCAACTGAGAGGGACACCGTCGCACGACGGGAGCTAAGGGCCGTTCGGGACCTAAACCTTACGTGCCGTTTCCATTTCCTTCATCGGTGCCGTTCCCCAAACCATATTTCCAGATCAGGTTCCTGTAATCGCGCTCGTAAAGAATCTTGATGTTTACATCCGGGTAATGTTCGCGGAGGAGCCGGACCTTGCGGTTTTTCTTGGTTACCAGACTCTGTTTCATCGTGGTGAGCTCGATGAACAGGTCCAGGTCCGGTAAATAGAAGTCGGGCGTAAACGCAGAGGTTACATTCTTATTTTCATCCCACTCGATAGGAAAAGTCCTGGGTTCGTATTGCCATCGGATCCGATAGAAGTCCATCACGCGGGCAAATTCGCGTTCGCTCGGATGGGCAAATTCGGGAAGCCGGTCCTCGACCGGCTCGAGCTCGGCCAATTGAGCCACGTCCAGTTTGGTTGTGAGGATATCCTCGCGCAACTGGGCAGACAGTTCGACGGGTTTGGCCTCAATGCCTTTGGCGCGCGCCGCCTTCACGATGATTTCCGTCGCTACTTCATTTGAAAAGTGATCGATGTTGAGAACGAGGTCGTAGTGGGCCGGATCGCGCCAGTCCTTGCCATACAGCGTGGCGATGAAGGTCTCTTTGGATCGATCGCGCTCTTCGATGATCCTCTCCGCGGCCGGACGATCGGCCTGCGCAAGGCGCATAACTCGCGCAATGCGGTAAGGCAGCGGCGCCACGATCTGAACATGCAGCGATGCAGCCAGCCGCGCGAACAGGAATTGCGCGCCGCTGCCGAGAATGACCACGTTGTGCGAAGCGGCCACAGCGGCAATGGCGGACCGAACCATTTCGTCGTACACCTTTCGGTCCTTTTTGATTCTCGATAGCTGCTCGGTCCGGACGGGAAACTGCTGATCGATAACCACGTCCATGGCGGAGCGATCGATGAGCTGAAAGTTCAGCGCCTCCGCCGTGGAGGTGGCGATCTCACGGCCACCGCTGCCCGTCAGGCGAGAAATCGTTACTATCGCCATATGCTATATTCAGACGTTTATGGATTACATCGGGCTCGACATCGGGGGGACGTCCATAAAGGCCGGTCTCGTCGACCAGAGTGGCCACATCCTGGAATCACAGAGAGCGCCGACAATCATTCACGATCTGAACGGCTTTCTTTCAAACCTAACAGAACTGATCCGCGATTTTCAAAAATCCGTCAAGATCGCCGCCGTCGGCATGGGCGTCCCCGGACTGCGCAATTGCAAAACCCATGTCATCGAGACCTCACCCAATATTCCTTGTCTCCTGAACGTCAATTTAGAAGATCTGGTGGCGGATCAGGTCCATCTCCCGGTAATCAGTGAAAACGATGCCAATGCAGGGGCATATGCGGAGTTTGTCTGTGGTGCCGGCGCCGGTACCCGCCAGATGGTTTACCTGACGCTTGGGACCGGACTTGGCTCCGGTCTGATCTTAAATGGAAGATTGTTTACCGGCGCATCCGGTTATGCGGGTGAGTTCGGACACACGGTGATCAACTCCTCCGGCCGGTTGTGCGGCTGCGGCAATCGAGGTTGCCTGGAAACTTTTGTATCGGGCACCGGAATCGTGCGAACGGCCGCGGAGAAGGGAATGCCGGGCTCCTTGACAGCCGAGATCGTTTACGAGGCCGCCACGCGCGGAGACGCCACTGCACTGGAAGTCTTTAGGGAAACAGGGATATATCTGGGCATTGCGTGCGCCAACCTGATCAATCTACTCAACCTGGAGGTGATTGTCGTCGGAGGTGGCGTAATGGCCGCCGGAGAAATGCTGCTGGAGCCGGCCAGGACGGCCGCAGCCCGGCACGCGTTCCCGTCGTCGTTCCGTGACTGCCAGATAGTACAATCAAAGTTGTGGCCGGATGCCGGCGTGATCGGCGCGGCCATGCTGGCTCGCGATCTCAAATAAACCCTTATGCCTTTGTCCCACATTCGAAACTTCTCGATCATCGCGCATATCGACCATGGCAAGTCCACGCTTGCGGATCGTTTGCTGGAGTTGACAGGCGCGCTCACGAAGCGCGAAATGTCCGCCCAGGTCCTGGATGCCATGGACCTTGAAAAAGAGCGCGGTATCACGATCAAGGCAAAGGCCGTACGTCTCAATTATCACGGCCGCGACGGCAACGACTACATCCTCAATCTGATCGACACACCCGGCCACGTGGACTTCAGTTACGAGGTTTCCCGCAGCCTGGCGGCCTGCGAAGGCGCGCTCCTGGTCGTGGACGCGTCTCAAGGCGTGGAGGCGCAGACCCTGGCCAATACGTACCTGGCCCTGGACCACCATCTCGACATCGTCCCAATCATTAACAAGATCGACCTCCCCGGGGCCGAGATCGAGCGTGTGGGCGAACAGCTCCATTCAATCCTCGGCATCGATCCTGCAGACGCCCTCCAGATCAGCGCCAAATACGGTAAGGGCGTCGAGGAGGTCCTTGAAGCCATCGTCAAGCGCGTCCCGCCTCCCAAGGGCGATCCTGAGGGCCCCCTCAAGGCTCTGCTTTTCGATTCCTGGTTTGACGTGTACCGCGGTGTCCTTGTGCTCGTCCGGGTGATCGACGGCGAAATTCACCACGGAATGAAAATCCGCTTGATGTCCAATAACCAGGTTTATCAAGTAGATAACGTTGGCGTCCTCAACCCTAAGATGAAGGAAGTGGATCGTCTTTCAGCCGGCGAGGTCGGCTATGTCGTCGCGAACATCAAGGTCGTGGCCGACACGAAGATCGGCGACACGATCACCGAGCACGACCGCCCCACCGCCTCGGCGTTCCCCGGCTTTCAGGAAATCAAACCCATGGTCTTTGCCGGCCTGTACCCGGTGGAGCCGAATCAGTATGAAGGCCTTCGTGATGCGCTGGAAAAGCTTCGGCTGAACGATTCCTCCTTCTTCTACGAGCCGGAAACTTCCACTGCGCTAGGCTTTGGTTTCCGATGCGGTTTTCTCGGCCTGCTGCACATGGAGATCATCCAGGAACGGCTCGAGCGGGAGTTTCAGCTTTCGCTAATCACGACGGCGCCGAGCGTCCGCTATCGGATCACCAGGACCAATGGGGAAGTGGCTGAAATCGACAATCCGACGAAATTCCCCGACACGCAGTTCATCTCGCAAATCGAGGAACCGATCATCACCGCTCTCATCATGAGCACCGACGAGTTTGTCGGACCAATTCTCAAGCTGGTCGAAGAAAAACGTGGCGTGCAGAAAGGATTCGAGTATGTCGCACCCGGCCGCGTCCTGTTCACCTATGAGGTGCCGCTCAACGAAATCGTCCTGGACTTCTATGACCGGCTGAAGTCGATTTCCCGCGGCTATGCCTCCTTCGACTATCATCTGGCCGGATACCGGCCGGCCGACCTCGTCAAACTCGACATCCTGGTCAGCGGCGAACCCGTGGATGCCCTTTCCTGGATCGTCCATCGCGACTTCGCCTACGCACGCGGCAAGGCCCTGGCGGAAAAGATGAAGGAGTTGATCCCCCGCCAGATGTTTGAGGTGGCCATCCAGGCTGCCATCGGCAACCGGATCATTGCCCGGGAGTCGATCCCGGCCATCCGCAAGAACGTCCTGGCCAAGTGCTATGGCGGGGACATCACCCGCAAGCGCAAGCTCCTGGAAAAGCAGAAAGAAGGCAAAAGGCGGATGAAAAGGGTGGGCAAGGTGGATATTCCGCAGGAGGCGTTTCTAGCCGTCTTAAAAGTGGGCTCTTGAGGACATGAAATCCAGGCTGGAATTTGTGTCTTTGTGCTTCAATGGAACCGAAGTTGCTATGTGTTTGCCTGCTATAATGCTGGGGTTATGAAAATGCAGCTAAAGCGGTACCTGGGCTCGCTTGTATTTGTTTTCCTTCTGTGTCTTTCCGTCGCACTCGGCGCAACAGCAGGTGTGCTGTTCGTATACAACAGTGATCTCCCGCAGGTGAACTCCCTGGAAGACTATCGTCCCAGCCTCATCACCGAGGTCTACGCCGACGACGGTCAGGTGATTGGCTCCTTTGCTCTGGAGCGCCGAATAGTTGTCACCTGGGACCAGATCCCGCAGGTGGTCAAGGATGCTGTCACATCCGTCGAAGACCAGAATTTTTACGAGCACTGGGGAATCGATCTTTACGGTATTGCGCGAGCCTCAATCAAGAACCTGATGGCAGGCCGCGTCGTCGAGGGCGGAAGCACACTCACGCAGCAGTTGAGCAAGAACCTCTTTCTGACACCCGAGAAGAATTTGCGGCGAAAAATCCAGGAAGCGATGCTGGCCATTCAGATCGAGCGTTACTACACGAAGCAACAGATCCTCACCCTGTACTGCAATCTGCATTTCATGGGTCATGGCCAGTACGGCTTTGCCGCCGCCGCCGAGTATTACTTCGACAAGCAGCTGAAAGATCTCAACATCGAAGAAGCCGCCCTGTTGGCCGCTCTTCCACGCTCGCCGATCAATTACGATCCGGTCCAGCATCCGGAGCGCGCCGTCATGCGGCGGAACTACGCGATCGATCGCATGGTGTCCGAGAAAAAGATTACGGTCGCGGAGGGTGAAGAAGCCAAGTCGCATCAGATCCAACTGGCCCCCAAGAAGCGCCCCGACGAGCTTGCAGCATATTTTGTGGAGGAGCTTCGCCGCTACCTCGAGAAGAAGTACGGCACATTCGCGGTCCATGAAGGCGGATTGAAAGTCTACTCGACACTGAACGTTGAAATGCAGAAGGCCGCCAACACTGCTGTACGCCAGGGCCTGCGGGTTTATGACAAGCGGCACGGGTGGCGCGGAGCCGAGCGGAATCTCGTGAATGAAGGTGTCGTGGAACTGCAATCCGTTGAACTGCCCGACTGGAAGCTGCCCATCCGCACCAACGACATCGTTCCCGGCGTAGTTCTCGAGATCACGCCCAAGGGTGCCACGGTAAAGATTGGAAATTACCGCGCACAGTTGGCGCCTCAGGACATCTCGTGGACAGGCGCAAAAGCGGTATCGGAAATTCTGCAACCCGGCGACGTCTCTCTGTTCATGATTCGGTCCATGAGTTCGGCCGACCGGAAGGTGGAAGTCACGCTCGAACAGAAGCCGAAAGTCCAGGGCTCACTCGTTGCCATCGAGCCGAAGACCGGCGAGATCAAAGCCATGGTCGGCGGCTACGACTTCGACGACAGCAAGTTCAATCGCGCAACTCAGGCGCTGAGGCAGACCGGTTCGTCGTTCAAACCGTTTGTTTACACTGCGGCCGTCGACCAGGGCCTTCGTCCGGATGACACGATACTTGATGCCCCGGTCAACTTCGGAGGTTATGCGCCCGGAAACTACGACGGCAAGTACGAAGGTGTGATCAGCATTCGCCGGGCTTTTGGAGATTCGCGAAATATCCCCGCAGTAAAAACGCTTGCTAAAGTGGGCGTACAGAACCTGATTCCATACGTTCGCCGATTCGGGATCACGTCAAAGATTGAACCCTATCTTCCGATTGCTCTCGGAGCCGCCGATGTAACGCTGGAGGAAATGGTTTCCGCGTATACGACGTTCCCGAATGATGGAGTCCGCGTATCACCCCAGATGATCCGGCGCGTCACGGACTACGATGGCGCCGTCCTCGAAGAAAACGACTTGCAGGAATTACACGATGTGATTCCAGCCGAAACCGCGCGAATCATGGTCGACTTGATGCAGGAACCGGTCAAGAGAGGTACGGCTACGAAGGCTCAGGAGCTCAAGCGGCCTGTTGCGGGCAAGACCGGAACGACGAATGACTTCACCGATGCCTGGTTCATTGGATACACGCCGTCGCTCGCAGCCGGCGTCTGGGTCGGTTTCGACGAGAAGGTCACCCTGGGCGATAAGGAAACCGGCGGCAGAGCGGCGTTGCCGATGTGGATTGATCTGATGCAGCAGATTTACAAGGACAAACCCCTGGAGCAATTCGAAACCAATCCACCTTTGACGACGGCGCTTCCACAGGCAGCCCCACCCTCATCGACCGACATAGCGAAGAGGCAGGCGCAATGAGGAATCCGGGATGGGTCTGCTTGCCTGTGATCCTGACTGTTTTCGCTCTGGATTCTTCCGCCCAGACCATCGCGGATATTGCGCGGCGGGAAAGGGCGCGGCAGGGTCGCATTCAAAGTACCGTCAATGTCGGCAATGGCGCAACAGTCACGACGGCAGCGTCAACTTCGGCCACGGCTGTCTCTGTTACGACGAAGCCAACCGGACCCACCGACAACAAGGGGCGCCCGGAGAGTTATTGGAGGGACGCTTTCCAAAAAGCCCGCGCAGATTTGAATCGCGCGGATGGCAAAGTTCAGGTTCTGGAGCAAAAGCTCAGAGACTTGAACATGCAGATTCTCCGGCAAAGTGACGTTTACAACCGGGAGTATCGCCTCAACGGCGAAATCGCTGCTGCCCAGACTGAGCTGGACAACGCCCGGAGAGACAGTGAACAAGCCCGGCAGAATATCGCCGGCCTCGAAGATGAATTGAGGCGCTCTGAAGGTCCTGCGGGCTGGGCCCGGTAGGGAGACTGTGAAATTGGACGATCCGTCCAATCTCAAAATCTGCTCTCGCCTGAAGCCTGCCATTCTGCTGTTTCTGCTCCTCACCTGCCCCGCGCACGCCAAAAGTAATCTCGATTCCAAACACCCGGACCAGTTTGTCTGCGACACGAGTCTCGACCGGTCGGTCGCCGAACTTGCACTCGATCGATACCACAGGCTGCGGAAACCCGCGGCGCTCAGCTCGACGGTCGAGGCGGCAACGGTCGATCAGGGCAGCATCGCGGTGCTCCAGGACGACGGCACAGTTATCACGCAACCCAATCGGCTCGACGTAGCGAACATCACCATCACATTTACGCCCTCCGGCGCCGGCAGCTATTCGGTCGTCACACAGGCGGTGACTTTTGACGATGGTTCCGGCGGCTCAACTCCAGTCGCTCTCGGCGACGACGACAGCAGCATGGTCTCTCTCCCCTTTCCATTCGTTTTCTACGGGGCCACCTACACGTCCGTATTTCTGAATACGGATGGCAACCTGACGTTCACCGCCTCCGATGTCGCCTCCTCGGAACGCAATTTGACGCGCGTTATTGCCGGGCCGCCGCGGATCTCGGTCCTTTTCGACGACTTGAATCCGCTTCCGCCTGCGCGAGTTTCCGTCGAGAAGCTGGTGGATCGTGTCCTCTTCACATGGACCAACGTTGGCGAATGGACTTCGGCCGGCAGCCGGGGCCGCAACACGTTCCAGGCGATCCTCAATGCGAACGGCGTGATCCAATTCAATTATCGAACACTGGAAGCAGGTAACGCCGTGGTCGGCATTGCGCCCGGTCAATCGGCAGGTACGGCTCCCACGCTGATCGACCTGACAGCCCAGACCGCGCCGGCAACTTTCTCCGGCCTAATTGCTGAAGTCTTCGCAACAACTCAGAGAATGGACCTGACCCAGGTCGGCAGGATCTTCTATCAAACCCATCCCGATGCCTACGACGGGCTGATTGTCTTCGCCGATTTCAGCATCAGCCTGGACCAGGCTTTCGCCTTTGCCGTACCGCTGAGAAACGCTGTTCGCGGCATCATCAACACGCGGCCCGACCTTTACGACTTCGGTTCAGACTTCGGATCGCCCGAGCGCCTCTCTGTCGTGGTGAACATGGGCGATCTCAGCCGGTATCCGCCGGATCCTCGCCAGCGATTTCTCGGAGAGAACAACTCACTCTCGATACTTGGACAGGAATTTGGTCATCGCTGGCTGGCTTACCTCGACGTTGGTTCACCTTCGCTGCTCGGCCGTGATCGTTCACACTGGAGTTTTCTTAACAACACGTCCGGGTCTGTCGTCGAGGGGAACGAAATTGCGGATCTCGGCAATGGAGATTTTCGAACTATCGCGGCTGTGGTCCGGTATAGCCCGCTCGATCAGTATGTGATGGGCTTACGTCCGGCTTCCCAGGTGCCACCATGGTTCGTCGTCGCCAATCCGGTCTTGCCCGCAACTCTGCCACCGGGCTTTCCGTCGGTCTGCAGAGATCCTCAGCAGTTGCCTGCCTGTGCGCCTTATGTGGGCCTCAGTTTTACCGGCACACGGCGAGATGTCACGATCGACCAGATCATTTCTTCGGTGGGTCCACGTGTTCCCGGTTTCGAACAGGCACAGAAGGATTTTCGCGTGGCATTCATCCTTGTGACGCAAGGTGGACAGGCAGCCAGAGCCGCCTCGCTGCAGAAGGTGGATGCGTTTCGAACGCAGTGGCAAACCTTCTTCAACAGTGCGGTGGAAAATCGGGGAACGATGCGCACGGATCTCCTGGCACCCGCCACGACCGAATTCCGCGCGGATCTTCCGGCAAATGGCAGCCGTCATATCGAGACATCCGGGACAAGCGGCACGGTTCAAACGGGCTATTCCACACTCGATTCGGCTGTGGGTATCTCTGTCGTCCGGTTCATTTCCGGTTCCGACATCCGGTCGGAGTCGGCAGTGCCGGCGGCGACCGTTGGGACAGGTTTCCGCGTCTATGTGGAGCGTACAGATCGAGCATCCACGGGAATCGCCATTGTGAACACACAACCAACGGCTGCGTTAATCGTCGCGCAGCTGAACGACGGCCGCCAGACAAACTTTCAACTGGGCGCACGCTCTGAAAGATCGCTATTCGTTCACGAGCTGTTTCCGGACATCGGAACGTCCTTTACTGGCAGCATGTCGTTGGCTTCGCTTGGTATTGGAGCGTTTCGCACGGATGTGCCCATCGCGGTTCTGGCATTGCGCGGGACTGTCAACCAATCGAATGATTTCATCATGACGACTGTTCCGGTTTTTTCCGGAACAACCACAACAGAGCCGGCACTATTCCCACAGATCGCCGACGGAGCCGGCTACGTCACCGAATTGATCCTGCTCAATCCTGCGCCAAACCCCATCACCGGCACTGTCGAGTTTTCAGCCAGTGTCGCGACTGATCGCGGAACAAACACTACATTCCCATACTTGATTCCGGTGGGTGGAACCTGGACTTTGAAGACAACCGGCACCCAGCCCAATGTACTGACCGGCTTTGCTTCAGTCACTCCTGCTGCAGGCAACGTTGCCCCGGTGGCCACTGCCGTTCTCAAGCAATTTACCGGAAGCAACTTGAACTTTGAGGCCGGTGTGCCGGCAGTGCGAGCGCTCACACGGGCCGTCATGTTCGGAACTCGCGATGCGACGCATCGGACCGCGCTCGCGATCGTCAACCGCGGGACGAGCACTGCCAATGTTCAGTTGACCGCGTTGCGTTCGGATGGAACCACGGCGGCGGCCCCGAAAACGATTTCTCTGGCATCATCAGGCCGCACTGCAGCATTCTTGGATGAATTGATTCCCGAGTTACCGGCCAACTTCGATGGCACGGTGTTGGTCGAGTCGGGATCTCCAGTTTATGCAATCACGCTGCGCACTCTCGTCAACACTTCCGGAACATTCCTCGTGACGACTATGCCTCTTGTCGATCTCAACCAGCCCGGCCCGCCGGGGACCAGCTACTTCCCCCAGCTCGCCGACGGCGTGAATTACACCACCGAATTCCTGTTGTTTGATGCGGCGCCCGGCAGCGCGCACTTACAGTTTTTCAACAACGCAGGACAGCCGCTGCCTGTGTCGCTCCGATGAGATACCTCGGGATCGATGGGGGCGGCTCCAAGACGAAATTTCTGCTCGTCGATGAGTATTACAACGAGCTGAGCCAGGTGCAGAGCGGTCCCTCGAACTGGTTGTCCGTGGGAGCGGATACGGCCAGGGCGGCAATCAGCGAGGGCGTGGCCAATCTCAGCGAGAAGCCGGATGTTGTGTGTGCCGGATTCGCCGGAGCGGCAAGGCCGGAGAGTTTGACCTTCTATAAGGAAGTTCTGCAGTCGCTCTTACCCGGCGCGACGATCATCATCGAGAGTGACGCATTTATCGCGTCGATTGGTGCCATCGGTATTGATCCCGGTGTGCTGCTGATCGCCGGCACGGGATCCATCGTTATCGGCCGCGACAAGGACCGCTCGATGTTCCGGGTCGGCGGCTGGGGCCCGTACTTCGGCGACGAAGGCAGCGGCTTCTGGATCGGCCGCGAGGCGGTTCGCGCCGCGCTCCGGTCGAAGGATTCCCAGGGGCGGCCCGAGTTCTCTGACCGCGTCGCACAGAGTCTCGGGCTAAAATCGATTCCCGAGGTTGTCGCGGCGTGGGCTACAGGGAAGGTCGGCGTCCCGGAGATTGCAGGATTGTTTCCTGAAGTCGTCTCCTTATATCCGGCGGAACCGTCGAATCGAATCCTCAACGAGGCGGCTTCGCACCTCCGCTCGCTGGTTGAAGTCGCTGCGAAGCGAGTGGGCGTTGACGATTGCAGAAAGTCGCTGAGCGGTTCGGTTGCAGCGCATCCGATCATGCGGCAACTGGTCGGTCTCAAATTCGAAGAGCCGCGACACTCACCGGAGTGGGGCGCTGTCATCTGGGCGCGACAGCATTTCGCTAATCCGCTCTAGATTCTTCAGACCGTACACGTCCGTCTCGAACTGCGGAATCCACGTCAGCGGATAACCGGCAAACCTCCGCCGGATTTCGTTGCGGTATGTCTCTTCCTGCCGGCGTCGTGCCTGATAGAAGTCACCTTCGAGATCGTCCGGCAGCACGCGGTTTACGACAATGCCACAGACGTTCACGTTCGCATCGCGCAGCAACTCGGCTGTTCGCGCGCTTTCTTCGATGGGAAGGCGTTCGGGAACAAGAACGAGCACGAATCCGGTGAAGTTGTGCTGCATCAATCGGACGCGCACTTCTTCGAGTCTCTCTTTGCGGCGTTCGAGCGTAGCGAGGATCGGATCAGGGTCCGGACCGGCTTGCTCAATATTCTGACCGAACTTCATCAGATTGCGCCGCCGCTTCGAAAGCGCTTCGATCCACGAGCTCATCAGCTCGGGCATGCGCAGCAGGCGCATCGTGTGGCCGGTGGGGGCTGTGTCGAAAACCACCAGGTCGTAGGAGTCCATGTGTGTGACCATCAGCTCGCCCATCCGGTCGAATAGAGCAACTTCCTCGACGCCAGGCATGGTCGAAGCAAGGTCGATCTGCCGCTCGGCCTCCTTGAGAATCGAAGGACTGAAGAGCTTCGCGATTTGCTCCTTCACTCGGTCGATATATCGGCGCGCCTCGAAATCCGCATCGAGCTCGATCCCGGTCAGGCCCGGATAGATTTCGCGCTCTTCACGGCTGAACGGCTTTTCGAAGATGTCGGAGGTCGAGTGCGCCGGATCCGTCGAAACGAGCAGAACCCGCTTTCCTTCCTTCGCCCGGGCCAGCGCCATGGCCGAGGCGCACGTGGTCTTGCCCACACCTCCCTTGCCCCCAAAAAAGAGGATTCGTTTCTTGAAGAGATCGCGCATTTCAACAGCAGGGCAGAGTGCCGACAGGAGAATGATCCATGCCCATCCTCCGGTGCCAGATGTGGAATTCTTCGAGGAAATACGGATAGATCTCCATGAGGTAGATGGAGGCGGGGTTCGGTAATCCGACCAGTTCCATGAAACACATCAGCATGAACAGATCGTTCAATTCCATGAACTGCTCGCGCAGCCTTTTCTCATAGCCCGCCAGCGCCATGCCATGGAAGAAGTCCCCGATGTTTTTCCGGATCTCCGCCCAGTCCATGTGGGGATCTTACACCACGGATCCAAAAACGAGGGCTACCGGGGAATTTTGCGGATTTGAGATGCAGGATTCGTCCAATTTCAAAACTAGTGTCCCTGGTCTTTCTCTTTCGCATTGCAGGCCGCCGCCGTATTATCGACAACGTCGTTAGTTGGCCACACCCAGAGGAGAAGTGACGTGGCAGAGCTTCTCAAAGCGTTCAACCTCAAGCGCTGGATCGATGAGCACCGTGATCTGTTGAAGCCTCCAGTCGGGGCGGAGATGATCTGGAAAGACTCCCAGTTCATCATCATGATCATCGGTGGTCCCAACGCCCGCAGAGACTTTCACATCGATCCCGGCGAGGAATTTTTCTACCAGCTGGAAGGTGACATGGTGCTGGAGTATATCGACGATGGAGGCAGGAGGCGGCGCGAGACGATCCGGCAGGGAGAAGTGCTCCTGCTGCCGGCCAATTGCCCTCATTCTCCTCAGCGGCCGGCGAACTCCGTCGGCCTGGTGGTGGAACGGGTCCGGGGATCCGACGAGCCGGAAAGCTATGCCTGGTACTGCGAACGCTGCGACGCGAAGCTGTATGAGTTGTCCCGTGGGCCGAGGGATCTCCTTCTGGACCTGCAAAAGGCCTCGGAGCAATTCAACGACAGCGAGTCCCTTCGAAAGTGCAAAGCATGTGGATACCTGCATCCCGTACCGACAGGACCTCGCGTGTAGGCCAGCCGAAAATCGACAGGGAACGTCAGAGCACAAAAAGTTCTTAGGCATTGCTTTTGCCTTTACGATTTAGTGGGAGGAATTGATGACGCGTACACGACTCGTAACCCTGTTATTGCCGCCGTTCCTGTTCATGACCGCCTTGTGTCTCGCACAGGCCGGCCGGGTTCAACAGGCTGAGAAGACGACTGTCATCCGGGCGGCAAGACTGTTCGACGGCAGGAGCGAGCGTGTGGTTTCGCCCGGCGTCGTCATCGTCTCGGGCGCGAAGATTCAAGGCGTCGGCTCAGGAGCCAGTGTTCCAGCCGGCGCGGACATTATCGATCTCGGTGACGCGACGATTCTGCCGGGTTTCATGGATGTTCACACGCACCTGACGTCTCAGGCGAGCGACGACTGGAAGCAGGACGAGCTCGATTCGTTCAAGAAGACGGTCGCGGAGCGGACCCTCGAGACGGTCGAGTACGCGCGCAAGACGCTGATGATCGGGTTCACAACGGTGCGTGATGTCGGATCGGGCGATATGATCGACGTCGGTTTGCGCAACGCCATCCGCGCCGGCAAGATCGTCGGGCCGCGCATGCTTGTTGCCGTCCGCGCTATTGGCGCAACGGGCGGGCACTGCGATCCCACCGCAGGATATCGGCCCGGACTCTTCGACAAGAGCACCGGCGCTGAAGAAGCCGTGGCGAACGGCCCGGACGCTGTTCGCGCCGCCGTTCGGACGAACATCAAATACGGCGCCGACGTCATTAAAGCCTGCGCGACCGGCGGAGTGCTCTCTCTCACCGATGATGTCAGCGCGCCCCAGATGACTCAGGCCGAACTCGAGGCCCTCGTCGATGAGGCCCATGCTCTGAAGCGGAAGACCGCAGCCCACGCTCACGGGGCAGAAGGCGCGAAGCGGGCCATCCGTGCCGGGATCGACTCCATCGAGCACGGAACGTTCCTGGATGACGAAGCGTTGGACATGATGAAAGCACGCGGTACTTTCTTTGTCCCGACTCTGATGGCGACTCAGGGGCTGCAGGAACAACTTCAGAAGGGGCTATACCTGCCTCCGCTGGTCGAGGCCAAGGCACGGGCCGCATTGGCCGCGAGGGATCAGACATTCGAGAAGGTCCTGGCCAGGGGCGTGCGCATCGCGCTAGGGACGGATGCCGGCGTGTATCCCCACGGACGCAATGCCGAAGAGTTCCACATGATGGTTGATCGGGGCATGCGGTCCCTGGACGCGCTGAAAGCGGGTACTTCAGCCGCCGCGGAACTGATCGGTATCGCCGACCAGTTGGGAACGCTCGAGACCGGCAAACTGGCGGATATTGTCGCCGTTCCCGGCGATCCAATCCAAAACATCCGCCAGACAGAGCGAGTCTTCTTTGTGATGAAGGAAGGGGTCGTTTACAAGAACGAGAAGCCGAAGTAGAAGGTAAAAGCGTCCGGAACGATCTTGTTGGGGAGTGAATTCTTTTAGCAGACCCCTGCGATCCTTTGTCGGGGGTGGCGCAGACCGGGTGGTCGCTTACAATCCCAACCGAACAAATGAATGCAGACATCCTAAAAGGATTACCGGCGCGTGAGGGTCACTTCCTTCTCGAATCCGGCTATCACACAGACCTCTGGCTCACCCTCGACGCACTGTCCGTAAGCCCGCACGACATCGCCCCGCTCATTCGCACGCTGGCGGCCCGGCTCCGGCCCCACGATGTCTCGGGGGTATGCGGCCCGCTCGTCGGTGGCGCCTTCCTTGCGCAGGCACTCGCCACGGAGCTGGACGTTGACTTCTACTTCACCGCGCCCGCCGCCTCCGGCGCGGCCCCCGGGCTGTTCGGAGCCGAGTACCGCATGGCGGCGGAGCTCCAGCAGCGGGTGCGCGGCCGGCGGATCGCGCTCGTCGATGACGTGATCAGCGCGGGCTCGTCCGTACGGGCCACCGCAGCCGCAGTAGCCGCTGCCGGCGGCTCGACCGCCGTCGTGGGCACGCTCCTCGTCCTCGGGACCATAGCGCTCGAGCATTTCGCGGGATTGGCGATACCTGTCGAATCCCTGGCACAGCGGCATTTCTCCCTGTGGGAACCTTCCGCTTGTCCGCTGTGCGGGACCGGCATGACGCTCGAGGACCCGCTTCGGCCTCAGTAATTGGATACTGTTGCGTATACAATCTCACTGCAATGCGGATTGTTTCGCTCCTTTCACTTCTTGCCCTGGGAATAGTCGCACTCATATGCGCCGGGGTGATAATCGCTCAGGCTCCACCGTACGATCTGGTGTTCCGCAATGGCCGGCTCGTGGATGGAAGCGGTAATCCCTGGTATCGAGGCGACATTGCGATGCGGGGTGACACCATCGTGCGGATCGCTCCATCCATCGTGGAACCGGCGGCTCGCGTCGTCGATGTCGGCGGCCAGGTAATCGCGCCGGGGTTTATTGACATTCACAGTCACGCGCGCGCGAATATCTTTAGCGTCCCGACAGCAGACAACTACGTCCGCCAGGGTGTTACGACTTTGATCGAAGGCCCGGACGGTAGTTCGCCCGTACCGCTCGCTCCATTCCTCGCGAGGCTCGAGACATTGAGGAAATCGGTGAACATCGGAAGCTTCATTGGCCAGGGTGCGATCCGATCTGCCGTTATGGGAGAAATAGATCGCAAACCAACAGCCGCCGAACTGGAGAGGATGCGCGCGCTCGTTGAGCAGGGAATGAAAGATGGCGCTTTCGGACTGAGCTCTGGTCTTTTCTACGTGCCGGGCTCGTTCTCTTCCACCGAGGAAGTCACCGAGCTTGCGAAGGTCGCCGGACGCTTCGGCGGCATCTACATCTCGCACATGCGCGATGAGACCTCGCACGTTGTCGACAGCGTAAGAGAAACCATTGCGATCGGCGAGCGCGGCGGCCTGCCAACACAGGTGACGCATCATAAGGTTATCGGCCGTGGCAATTGGGGCAAGAGCGTCGAGACCCTGCATCTCATCGACGAAGCGCGCCGCGGCGGGGTGGATGCGTCCATCGATCAATATCCCTACACTGCGTCGAGCACGAGCATTCAGGCTGCGCTTCTGCCAGCATGGGCGCAGGAAGGAGGCCGCGAGCGGATTCTGATGCGTCTTAAAGACCCGGCCACGCGAGCAGATATCAAATCCGAAACCGTGCGAGTGATCCGGGAGGAGCGCGGAGGAGGCGATCCCAGGAACATCGTGATTGCAGCGTGTGAGTGGAATGCTTCCCTGGCGGGGAAGAATCTGACCGAGATCACGCAGCTGCGTGGAATGCAGCCAACACTCGAGAACGCCGCAGAGGCTGGAATCTGGCTCGTGGAACAAGGGAATTGCCAGGGCATCTTCCATGCGATCGGTGAACAGGATCTTGAGCGGATCCTCCGCCATCCCGCAACGATGATCGGCTCGGACGGCGAAATACCGACCTTCGGCAAGGCAGCGCCACATCCGCGAAGCTACGGAACCTTCGCCCGGGTGCTGGCCGTATACGTTCGCGAGCGGAACACCATTGCCCTCGAGGATGCCGTGCGAAAAATGACGTCGTTCCCTGCTCAGCGTCTCGGCATTCTTGACCGCGGATTGCTCCGGCCGGGAATGAAGGCCGATGTGACCGTGTTCGATCCTGCGCGCGTGCGCGACACGGCGACATTTGATAAGCCCCATCAGTACGCCGAAGGATTCTCGTACGTCGTCGTCAACGGCGAGATCGTCTTCGACGGTAAAGCGATGACATCGGCCCGGCCTGGAAGGGTGCTGTACGGTCGGCGCCAATCAAATTGACAGGAAGCTGGAGCAGTTATGAAGAAACTGATTTTCGTCAGCGTCGCATGGATGATGGCTGCTGCTTTTCCGGTTGCACAGTCTTCTCGAACTCACGATTTAAAGCTTCTGCCGGCGAACGTCCACTGGGGATACTACGACGCCGGGGTGAAACCCGTCCTGCGGGTGGCTTCGGGTGATACGATTCGGGTGGAGACCATGGTCGCGCGAGGACTGCAGCGATTGAGATCGGCCGGCGTTCCCGAGGGCGAAATACCGAACGCGTTGAAGGTAGTGGAAAGCACGGTCACGGAGAGAGGTCCAGGCGCCCACCCGCTGACCGGCCCCGTCTGGATCGAGGGCGCAGAAATCGGTGACACGCTGGAGGTGAAGATCGTTGGTTTCGAGTTTCTTCATCCCTACGGCGTCAGCGGCTTCATTCCCAACAACGGCACCCTTCCTGACGACTTCCCATACGTGGGCTTCAAACTGGTTCACTTCAACGTTCCGGCGGGAACCGCAGAATTTGCTCCAGGAATCACTTTGAAACTCGCTCCTTTCTTTGGCTCGATCGGCGTGGCCCCAAACCCGCTGGTCGGCCGCATATCGAGCGGCCCTCCGGGCCCGCATGCAGGGAATCTCGACAATAAGGAACTCGTCGCCGGGTCCACACTTTATCTGCCGGTACATGTTCCAGGCGCTCTGCTCTCGATGGGAGACGGGCATGCGATGCAAGGAGACGGCGAAGTCACGCTGACCGCGCTCGAGACGTCACTGCGTGGGACGGTGCAAGTCATCCTCCGGAAAGGTAAACGACTGAATTGGCCTCGCGCAGAGACGCCGACACACTACATCGCCATGGGACTGCACACGGATCTTGACGAGGCTGCTCGCCTTGCTACGCGCGAGATGGTCGATTTCCTCGTGACCGAAAAAGGGATGAAACGCGACGACGCCTATATCCTCTGCTCGCTCGCTGCGGACCTTCATGTCACACAACTGGTGGACGGCACGAAGGGCGTTCATGCAATGATCGCGAAGACGGTGTTTACTCGGTAGAGCCTAGTGGCTTAATGCGTAGACGACGGCGTTGGAGAAGATCTTGTAGGAATATGCGGAAAACTTCTGAGGGTACCTCGGATCGTCGTCCCATTCCGCGGCATCCATGAGATCGGTATTTGTATTGATGAACACCATGAGCCTGTTGTTGTCATCGAAGATGCCGCGCACGTAGGGTTCGTAGCCGTCCTGCTCCCACGTGGGTTGGCGAGGATTGTAGGCATAGCTGATCACCGGCACCTGCATCTTCTCATCGATGTCATAAAAGGAGTGGAAGATCGGATGGCTTAGAGGAACGTCCACGATCCGCCGGTCGGGGAAAATTTTTTTCATTTCCTTCTCAAAGTTTGCCCATTCGAAGGTACCCCAGAAATCGTCGAGCATCCAGAATCCGCCGCGAGTCAGGTACTCACGCAACATTGCGGCGTCGCTCTCATTAAAGAGCATCTGGCCGGCCTCCGAGGAATAGATCATGGGATAGTTGAAAAGATCGGGATGATGGAGCGGGATCGCTCGGCTCTCGGGGGCGACATCCAGATAAGTCAGGCGCCGAAGAATCTCGACCAGGTGTCGATCGCCTGTGGGATAGTCCGTATACCAGTTTTTCAAATACCCTGGAATGCGGCCATTGTAGATCAACCGGACAAACGTGAAATCGTGGCTTTGCTTGTTCTGGGGGGCGAGCCTGCGGAAGTCGTCATATTTCCCATCGAGGACCATCTCGTAATCCTGAGCGACTAATAGTGCTCCGGAAATGGCCAGAAGTGGAATCAGGACGCCAAGCAGTCTCCATCTCCGCTGCACCGAAATAGCCCTCCTCATGGCCCTTTCGTGAGGAATTTCCCTACTACAAGCTTTTATGGCTGCACATGCTGTGCCAAAATTGGGGGAATCATGATTACCAGTGATTCCGTTGAGAAGGCCTGCTCGGAAGTTGGTGAATACTCGGATGAAAAGATGGTCGACGAGTTCGACCGGTTCTTCCGGGAGCAACCTGCGATTTGCGAATTCGTGGTTGAATTGACCCATGAGAGCGGTCAGAAGATTCAGGAACTATCGCTGTTTCTGGCCTACATGGTCTTCAAAGCCATTGAAATGAATGAACCGGGCGCTCTCGTTCCGGTGACGTCGCAGGCCATAGAGACCGCATACCGCGACAGCGAGTCGTGGATTGAGCGCATCAGCGCAGCCGAAAGTGAAGAACTGCAATCGACCATCGCAGCGAGTCTCCAAAAGGATACAGAGCCCTATCTCCTTCAATACGTTATTTCCGAACTGAACGCCCCTCTGGACGACGGTTCGGCACTGGACGACGAAGAAAAAGGTGAGGTATTCTTCGTACTCAAAACCGTGATCTCGTCACTGACGCCCGAAGAGAAAGGGAAAATCATTGAAATCGAATAAGAAGAAAAAGAAGAGCAAGTCCAACTTGTGGCTCGGCATCGGTGCCGTCGCCTTCCTGGCGATAATCGGCTGGTACGCGCTCGGTGGTTCGGACGGAACGTCCTTGCCGGCCGGGCTGAAGCTCGTGGCAACGATGTCGCCCAGCTACTTCTCGAATGATGCCAAGGCGCAGGCCGCTTATCAGACCGCAAAGGACATACCGGAAGTCCTGGCCGAATTACCTTGCTTCTGCGGATGCATGCAGAACTTCGGACATGAAAACAATCTTTTCTGCTTCAGAGACGAGCATGGCTCCGGCTGCTCGATGTGCGAAGACATCGCTCTGGATGCCAGGGACATGCATAAGCAGGGTCTCTCCGTGGACCGCATCAAAGAAGCGATTCGCGCACGTTACGGCCGCTCCTCGCAGTGAAAGCCCGGCTGAAGTCCGGGACTCTCAACTACGTGGATAAGGGGAACGGCCCGCCCGTTCTCCTGATTCACGCCTTTCCTCTCAACCACACAATGTGGCAATCGCAAGTCGCCGTTCTCAGCTCGCGATTTCGTGTCATCGCTCCGGACATTCGCGGCTTCGGAGAGTCATTGCCTGCGTCGCCCTGGACCATCGACGAGATGTGCGACGATCTGGCGGAGTTTCTGGATCAACTGAATATCAAGACGTGCGCCGTCGCCGGACTTTCGATGGGCGGCTACATTGGACTTCCCTTTTGCCTGAAGTACCCGGACCGTGTCCTCCAGATCATTCTTGCCAACACTCGGGCACGCGCGGACAACGAGACGGAAAAGGCCGCACGAACGGAGATGATCGCCGCGCTCGAGCAGCACGGCGCCGGCATTCTGCCGGATCGGATGTTGCCGCGGCTTCTACAGCCGAATCCTTCCCCCGAGGTCGTTCACCTGGTTCGAGACCTCATGGCAAACACCAGCGCTTCGGCCGCGATCTACGCCGTCATGGCCATGCGCGACCGGCCTGATTGCTCTTCGCGTCTGCATCGCGTCAGTTGTCCTGCCCTCGTTGTGGCCGGAGAAAACGACGTGATTACGAACACCGACGAATGCCGCTCGATTGCCGAAGGAATTCCGGGCGGACGGTTCGTGCTGATCTCCAAAGCAGGCCATCTGACCAATCTGGAGAACCCGCAAGAGTTCAACCGAGCGATAACGGATTTTATCGTTTAAAAAGGGTTTCAGCCGCAGATTACGCGGCTGAAACTCTCCTAAATCTGCCCGTCATGGATCTTCATCAAACGCTGCGATTCAGGATGAATTCTGGAATGCTGATGATCGCGTCGCGATATATCGAAGGTGGGAATTCCTCGAGCATTTGAATGGCGCGGCGGGCATAGTCGTATGCAAGAGAACGCGTTCGATTCAACGCATCCGATCGTTCCACCAGGCTTAAAATTTCTGCGCAGTCCACTGAACGAAAATCCCTTTCATCCAGCACCTTTTGAATCTTGACAGCGTCTTCCGGGCTGCTGTTGCGAATGGCGAACAAAACCGGCAGCGTCATCTTTCCTTCTTTGAGGTCGCTGCCGACAGGTTTGCCCAGGACAGCTTTGGTCGATGTGAGATCCAATAAATCATCGACGAGCTGAAAAGCCATGCCCAGACCCTTTCCAACTTCGGCGAGACGCTCCGCGGAGCCGTGGTTCATGCCGGCCGTGAGCGCCGGCAACTTGGTGCAACCCGAAAAAAGATAGGCGGTCTTGCGCTCGACGATGTCGAGCAATTGTTCCTGTGTGATCTCGGACTTGCCGAGAAGCGTCAGCTGCAACAACTCTCCTTCGACCATCTTTTGTGTGATATCGATCAGCGTGTTGAGCACTTCAAAATTCTTCTCGCCCAGCGCGACAGCGAACGATTGCATGTAAAGCCAGTCGCCGGCCAAAACAGTCATCGAGTTTCCCCAGTTAGCGTTGGCCGACGGACGACCGCGGCGGGTATCGGCGGCATCGATGATGTCGTCGTGTACAAGCGTCGCGTTATGAAGGAATTCCACGACTGCGGCGAGACGGATGACCGAGGGAGAAACGGGCCCGAGCATTTTCGCGGTCAGCAACAGCAACGCCGGGCGCAGACGCTTGCCGCCCGCATTCAGCAGGTATGCGCCGATTTCGGAAATCGGATGGATGTCCGAGCGCGTGTACTGCCTCAGCTCTTCTTCGACGAGTCCCAGCTCGGGCGCAACCAGCTCGTAAATTTCCTGCGGTGTCATCATCATACAGCGAATGGATTTTACGATGATTTCGGAGCAAACAGGCTGCTGAAATTGGCCGACACCTGTGCTCCCAGCTCATCCGGAGATATGCCTCGTAAGGCAGCCATGCACCGCGCCGTATCCGCCACAAAGACGGGCTCGTTGCGTTTTCCCCGATGCGGGATCGGCGCGAGATAGGGACAGTCCGTTTCAATCAGAATGCGGTCGGATGGAAGACGCCGCGCAATTTCAGCCAGAGGCTGGGCCCTGGGGAATGTAACGATACCTGAGAAAGAAACGAGAAACCCGATGCTCAAGGCGAAGTCGGCCAGCTTCTCACCCGACGTGAAACAGTGAAGGACGCCTCGTGAGGGCCCCTCTTCTTTCAGGATCTTTTCGGTGTCCTCGTCGGCATCGCGGGTGTGGATGATGACGGGCAGGCTGAGCTTTCGGGCCAGGCGAAGCTGCCTGCGAAACACTTCGCGCTGAACGTCACGCGGAGAGTTGTCGTAATAGTAATCGAGCCCGGTTTCACCGATTGCGAGAACGCGCGGATGCTTCGAAAGACTCTCCATGAGCACGTAATGACTTTCTTCCACCCTCGAAGCGTCATGAGGATGGACTCCCACGCTTGTGTAGATCCAGTCGTGGGCTTCGGAGATCGGAATCCCACAGCCCATCTGGTCCGGCCCGTTTCCGTTTCCGATGGTCAGTATCTTTTGGACACCGGCGTCCCACGCGCGTTGAAGCACTTCGGCGCGATCCGCGTCGAATTTGGGATCATCCAGATGAGCGTGAGAATCGACTAACATCACCTCAGGCGGGCACCGTTTGGAATATCCTCGTGGAAGCCTGTGAGAACTGGAGTGCCCTCCGAGCCGATGGAAGCCGCCACGACCATGCCCTGCGACTCGAGGCCTCGCATCGTTCTCGGTTGAAGATTCGCGACGACCACGACTTTTCTTCCGACGAGCGCTTCAGGCTGGTAGGCCCCCGCAATGCCGGCCAGAATCTGTCGCTTCTCAAAACCCAGATCGACGACCAGCCGCAGGAGCTTGTCCGATTTCTTCACGCGTTCCGCTTCGACAACCGTGGCGACGCGCAGATCCACCTTAGCAAAATCGTCGATCGTGATCGTCGGAGCGACCGGCGATTCGCCCCCGGCGCCCGCCCCAGCCGCGCCCGGTGAAGCTGCGCCGGCCTTTTGCTCGCTCAGGTTTTCCATCTTCTTTATCACCTCTTTCGGATCGAGCCGCGGAAACAGCGCGGCGCCACCGCGGATCGTCTTGCCGGCCAACTCTTCGCTCCATCCGAGTTCGTTCAAACGAACCGCAACCACCCTGCCCTCGAGCCCCAACTGTTCCCACAGAGTCTGAGCGGTCTTTGGAATGACAGGCGCGACGAGCACAGCGATCAAACGCAGGGATTCGGCCGCGTGAAACAGCACGCTGTCGAGCCTTTTCGCCTCCGACGGCTTTTCGGCGATCGCCCACGGCTCGTTCTCGACGATGTACTTGTTGATGCGCGATATCAGCTCCCAGACATTTTCCAGGCCACGCGAAAAATTGTAGTCGTCGAAGTTCGCTCGATAGCTCTCAATGACACGGCCGCTGAGCTCGCGAACATCGGCGTCTCCCTTCGCCGCTCCCGGCGAAGGAACAATGCCTGCACGGTACTTGGAAATCATTGCAGTCGTACGGCTGAGCAGATTTCCAAGGTCATTTGCCAGATCGCTGTTGTAGCGCTGGACAATGGCTTCCAGTGTGAAATTGCAGTCCTGGCCGAAAACCATCTCTCGCAGCAGGTAATAGCGAAGCAGTTCGGAGCCGAACACTTCGTTCAGGGTAAACGGATCCTGCACGTTTCCGCGGGATTTCGACATCTTCTGCTCGTCGGACAACCACCAGCCATGGCCGAACACGGACGTGGGAACGGCAACGTCGGCCGCCATCAGGAACGCCGGCCAGTATACTGTATGAAAACGCAGGATGTCCTTGCCGACCAGATGCTCACCGGGCCAGTACTTTGAGAACTTCGTATCATCGGACTTGAAACCGGCACCCGTGAGATATGCGGTGAGGGCGTCGAACCAGACATAAAAGACATGCGTGGGATCGTCCGGTAAAGGGATTCCCCACTTCAAGGTCTTACGGCTGATCGAAAGGTCTTTGAGGCCCCCCCTGACGAATGAAGCGATCTCGTTTCGGCGAGTTTCCGGCCGGATGAACTTTGGATTCTTTTCATAAAGCTGCAGCAGGCGGTCCTGAAAGGCCGAAAGCCTGAAGAAGTAACTCTCTTCGGAAAACCACTCGGTGAGGCGCCCGCAATCGGGACATTTGGCCGGCGTAGACGGGTCGCTTTCCGGCGCATATGCCTCGTCAGAAACGCAGTACCAGCCGGAGTACGCGCCCTTGTAGATGTATCCGTTGGCTTTCGCGCGGGTATAAAGCTCGTTTACGGCCAGATCGTGGCGAGGCTCTGTCGTACGAACGAACTCGTCATACTCGATACCGATCGCCTTCCACAATTCCAGGTACAGTCGGTAGACGCGGTCTGCAAGCGCCTTCGGTTCCAGTCCCTCCTTCTTAGCCGCACGCTCGATCTTCTGGCCATGCTCGTCTGTGCCGCAGAAAAACTTTACATCAAAACCCATCATGCGTTTGTATCGGGCAATCGTGTCGGCGACGATCGTTGTATAAGTGCCGCCCAGATGTGGCGGAGCGTTCACATAGTAAAGTGGCGTTGTGAAGTAGAACGTTTTGGCCATAGAAATTTAGTTTAGCTGAATTTGAGGGATTGAGACGAAACGGTTTCCCCTTTTGATCTTCAATGTTTGTTAATGTATGCCGCAACAGCCTGGGCCTGCACTTTCTTCAGAGGCACGCCTTTCTCGCGCGCAATCCTCGCGCAGTCCTCATATTCGGGGACGTAATTCACCACTTCGCCATCGAGTCTGGAAACCTTGATTTTCACACTGCCGTATTCGGTCTCGACTTCAACGAATTCGCGATCGAGAGTAGTGCGTTCAGCGGGGTGGCGGCGAACGCCGATCGTGGTGGTTTCCTGAAAGATGACCCGGCAGAGAGCGTCCGCGCGATCCGAAGGCGCCAGTACCTGGAGGAGATGGCCGGGTCTTCCTTTCTTCATCTGGACCGGCAGCGTGAAGACATCGAGGGCGCCGGCCGCGAGCAGCTTCTCCGTTACGTAACCGAAATTTTGAGGCGTCATGTCGTCGATATTCGCTTCAATAACGATAACGTCGCCCGGCGCCGGCGAAAAAGCCGCCGCACGCTCTTCTCCCATCATCAGCCGCAGGCAATTCGGAAACTCGTCGAACTGCTTCCTGCCGGCACCGTAGCCGATCTTATGGGTGACGAAGCCCTGAATCGGCTCGAAGCGATTCACAACGGCGGCCAGAATCGCCGCACCGGTCGGCGTCACCAGCTCTGTGTTCGCGTGCTTCTGGTAAATCGTCGCCTGGCGGAGCAGATCCGCCGTTGCCGGCGCAGGGACCGGCAGGATTCCATGCTGGCAGTGAATGAAGCCGCTTCCGATGTTGATTGCCGAGCACAGAAACCGCTCGATGCCAAGGGCATCGAAACCAATCGCCGATCCCACCGTATCGACGATCGAGTCCACAGCACCGACCTCATGAAACTCCACGTCTTCGGGTGGAATGTGATGAACCTTTCCCTCGGATATCGCCAGCTTGGTGAAGATGCTCGCCGCAATACGCTTTGTATTCGAGTTGAGACTGCTTCTCTCAATCATCGCAAGGATTTCCGATGCCTTCCGGTGGAAATGAGAGTGTCCCTGGGCGTCGTGATGATCGTGGTGATGATGATGGTGATCATGATCCTCACTTCCCTCCATGAGCACATCGAACTTCATCGCGCTGAGACTTGAACGCACCACCCGGGAAGCCTTCAATTCGTAACCCTCAACCGGCAACTTCTTCAGCTCGGTCTTCAGGTACTCAAAGTCCAGACCCAGATCCAGCAGCGCGCCAATGGTCATGTCACCGCTAATTCCGGAAAAACAGTCGAAGTACAAGGTAATCATATGCAGCAGGACTGAAATCTTAACATCTTCGCCGTGTTAACATTCCCTTTATGCTACTGGACCTCCACGCACGCATTAAGGACGTGCTGCGATCGACGATCCGCTCCCAGTGGAACATCGAACCGCCCGAAATCGCCCTCAATCAAACACCAAAGATTGAGTTGGGCGAACTTGCTACGCCGGTGTCGCTGGCGCTTGCAAAGCAGCTTCAAAGAGCTCCGAGGACAATTGCAGAGGAGTTGATCGCCAGGGCCGGCAAAATCGAAGGCATCGAACGAATGGAAGTGGCCGGCGCCGGCTATATCAACTTCCATGTCGATCGCGCCGTTGTTCTACGCGGAAGCCGTCTGCGTGGATTCGCCACTGAGGCGGGCAAGGTGATAGTCGAGCACACAAATATCAATCCCAACAAGGCGGCTCACATCGGACATCTGCGGAATGCCGCGATCGGGGACACGTTTGTCCGGGTCCTTCAGGCGGCAGGGCGAAATGTCGAGGTCCAGAACTACATCGACAATACCGGCGTGCAGGTAGCCGACGTCATCGTCGGTTTGAAGTACGTCGAGAAGAAGAGCCTCGAGGATGTCCAGCGGCTCATCGCGGACCCGTCGGTGAGATTCGATTACTACTGCTGGGACGTTTACGCGAGAGTGACTCCGTATTACGAACTGGAGGATCCCAAACACACGCTTCGCGCCGAAGCACTGAAGGAAATCGAGGAGGGCAAGAGCGAGACTGCCCGGATGGCCGAACTGGTTGCAATGACAATCGCGCGTTGTCACCTTCAAACAATGGCGCGAATCAATGTGGACTACGACCTGCTGCCTCGCGAAAGCGACATCCTGCACCTGAAATTCTGGGACTACGCCTTCCGGCAGCTTCGCGAGAACGACGCGATCTTTTTTGAAAACGAAGGCAAAAACAAGGGCTGCTGGGTCATGCGTCTCGAATCGGAAGGCCACGACGACGACAAGATCATCGTGCGATCCAATGGAACCGTGACCTATGTCGGCAAGGACATCGCCTATCAGCTCTGGAAGCTCGGCCTTCTCAAACAGGATTTCAGATACAACCTTTTCGATGCGCAGAAAAACGTCTGGGTCACGACGTCGACGGGCGGCGCATCCGGCCATCCGTCTTTCGGCGGCGGCGAAACTGTGTACAACGTCATCGATGTCCGTCAGTCGTATTTGCAGAACGTCGTCCGGCAGGGATTACTCGGGCTCGGCTACGAAGAGCAGGCGCGGCGCTCCATACACTTTTCCTATGAAGTCGTGGCCTTAACGCCGGCCTGCGCGGAGGAGCTTGGAATCGAAATGTCGGACGAAGATCGAAAGCGGGCGCATATCGAGGTATCCGGCCGCAAGGGACAGGGGGTCAAGGCAGACGATTTGCTCGACAGGCTCGAAACCGATGCGAAGCAGGAAGTCGCAAAACGCAATCCTGAGCTTCGCATAGCCGAAGTGGCTGAGATCGCGCATCAGATCGCTGTCGGCGCTCTGCGCTACTTCCTCCTGAAGTTCACAAGAAACGCCATCATCGCCTTTGACTTCAAGGAGGCGCTGAGCTTCGACGGCGAAACGGGTCCTTACCTGCAATATGCGGCGGTTCGCGGCAACAACATCATTAACAAACTCCGCGAGACGGAACCGGACTTTGATTTCACCCGTGTCCACCAGATGATGAACGATCCCAGGCTCGAGACTTTCCTGAATGAATCGAGCGAGATTTGGGAATTGCTCTACCTGGCCCTCCGTCTGGACGAGATCGCAAACCAGGTGATCCTGACCCTGGAGCCTGCCACGCTTGCCAAATACGCCTTCACGCTTGCTCAGCGATTCAGCCTCTTCTATCACCGCTACCGCATCCTTTCCGAAGAGGATCGCGATAAGCGGCTTTTCTACGTTCTCGTTGTGGATCTTGTGCGCGAGGCCCTCACGAAGGCCCTGGACCTCATGGGCATTGAAGTCCCCCGCCGGATGTGAGGAATCGTGCCTCGTTTCATCGCCGACGTCATGGTCGGGAAACTCGCGCGCTGGCTGCGTGTGCTGGGATTTGAAGTCGCATACTCCAACAAGTACGAAGACGACGAAATCATTCGGATCGCCGAAGACGAAAACCGGGTGATTCTCACGCGCGATACCGGCCTGAATGCCCGTCCAGGCCGTGCCGAATCGGTTCTCATCGAAAGCGGAAATTACGAAGAGCAGATCCAGCAAGTGCTCCGGAAATTCGCCCTGAAAGAATTCGATGTTTTCTCCCGCTGCCTCGAATGCAATGCCACCCTCGAGAATGTCGATAAAGAGGCCGTCTTCGAGAAGGTTTTCTTCTTCGCGGGGGTTCGAGTGTGGCGTTGGAGAACGCCGCACGATACTGCTGGAAGCAGGGGCAGTCGCCGGCAACAGCGCGGAGGACCGTTAATCCGGCTGCGGGCGTGTCCACGCCGGCCTTCAGGCAACGTGTTGCTGCTCGACAAATATCAGCGTGCCGCATCCGGCAAATTGTGAAAAAACCTCCAGACTGAATTTGTCCCCCTATTTGTCCCCCATCGTCCTGATAACGTGCCACACCGAACAGCAGTGCCGCGGGCTGCGATCGCTTAAGCGGAGGCACTCCGCTCTGGGCCAAAGACATTGGCGGAGCAGGTGACGACGCAGGGATGGGCATTCCCATCGATAACGACTTTTTTCTACTTTCGTTGAGCCGATGTCTTGGCGGATGACGCGTTGGGTAATGAAGGTTGCCTCGAGCGAGGACTCCGCAATGCCTGCTAAGGAGGTTGTACATGATATTTCCAACCGCGCGAAAAGTGTTGCCACTTCTTACAGCACAAACGGTCGTGCTGTTTTTGGCCCTGTTCAATACTGCTGCCCGTGCCGAGTCGTTCACCTTTGAGACGCTTCCGGCAAGTGGAAATGTGGACGGTCCTGCCGGTTCAACGGTGGGATGGGGCTATTCGATTACAAACCAGAGCCTGACGGACTGGCTGGTGACGACCTCCGTCAATGCAGGTTCATTTCTGAATGGAACTCCCTTATCGCTATTTGATTTTCCAACCGTCGCTCCCCGACAAAACGTCAACATTCTATACGACGCGCTCAATGGGTTCGGATTATACGAGCTGACCTGGGATGCGGCGGCGCCGGTCGGTTTCATCAACAGCGGTAACTTCGTTCTGAGTGCGGAATGGTGGACTGGGGATCCACTTTTCGGCGGCAGTCTCATCGCGGGCGCTCCGGACCAGAGTGTCCTGTATACGGCAACTGTCACCGCCGCTCCAGTACCAGTACCGTCAACGGTACCGCTGCTGAGTACTGGTTTGGCCGCCATCGCTCTCCTCAGGAGAAGTGCCAGGCGAGCCTAGCCGGAGAAAACATATCTCGATCACTGAAGTGGACAAGGAATCGTTATGCGAGAGCATCAAAGAGGACCAACTCGAAATCCGTTTCCAGGATCGGCGTCATTTCGTTTCCTGCGGTATAAACTGGGCCGCTATTTTCGATGGCTCGGCGAGTTGCGTCCGGTGAACGCTTCCAGGAATCGGGTTGCAGGTGTCCTGATGGCGGCATTGCTGGTGATCACCGCCTTCACGGCGACAATGGGTCCGGCCTATACGCAAACCAACCCGCCATCGGTATCGGGCAGCATTGCCGCGCAGGGCGCATCTGCACCCGGCGTCGTCTTTTTAGACATGCGATTGGCGAACAATAGCAGCAGCCCGGCCAGCAATATCCGTATCAATCAGATTCTGCCGCGGACAATGTCGGGAACGGGAACGGTCACCTACAACACGACGTTCTCTCCGGCATTGCCGATACTGGTTGGGGATCTGCCTGCAGCCGCCTTTACTACCGTTCGGCTCTATTTCTCGGTTCCTTCGACCGTTCTTCGCTTCTCCATCACCGAGAATGGGACGCTTCAGGATTCGGCCCTCACCACGTACAACTTTTCCGTTGGACAGGCGGTGATCCCTCCGGCGACCAGTGCGCCGGTTTTGACTTTAGTCAACCCGAATGCCGGACGACAGGGTCAGACCAACCTGAGTGTTCAGGTGACGGGACAGTTCACGCATTTTGTTCAGGGGACGACACAGGTCAGTTTCGGCGCCGGCATTACGGTCAACAATCTGATCATCGCGAATGGGGCCAGCCTGACCGCTGACATTTCGATTGACGCCAACGCTGTGTTGGGCACGCGGACGGTGACGGTCACGACGGCAGCCGAGGTGGTTTCTCTGCAGAACGGCTTTTCGGTCACGCCAGGGACGCCGGTGCTGACGACGGTGAATCCGAACACCGGCCGGCAGGGGCAGCAAAACCTTAGCGTGAATCTTACAGGTCAGTTCACGCACTGGCTTCAAGGGACTACGACGGCGAGTTTCGGCACGGACATCACGGTCAACAGCGTGACGGTCGCAAACGCGACCAGCCTGACCGCTGACATTTCGATTGACGCCAACGCTGTGTTGGGCACGCGGACGGTGACGGTCACGACGGCAGCCGAGGTGGTTTCTCTGCAGAACGGCTTTTCGGTCACGCCAGGAACGCCGGTGCTGACGACGGTGAATCCGAACACCGGCCGGCAGGGGCAGCAAAACCTCAGCGTGAATCTTACGGGTCAGTTCACGCACTGGCTTCAAGGGACCACGACGGCGAGTTTCGGCACGGATATCACGGTCAACAGCGTGACCGTCGCAAACGCGACCAGCCTGACCGCTGACATTTCGCTTGCGGCCAACGCCGCACAGGGTTTTCGCACGGTTAGCGTCCTGACCGGCGCCGAGATCGTATCGTTGGCAAACGCATTTAACGTGACGGCAGCCACCATCGGTCTGCCGCCTGATCCCGTCACCGTTGCGCCGCCAAACAATCCAACCGTCGCTACGAACTTGAGAACGTCCACGGAGTTTCTCTATACCGGTGCGAATCCGATCCAGACAGGTATGGGGCCCGCCGTCATCGCGCTGCAACGCGCCGCAGTCGTGCGAGGGAAAGTCATGACACGCGATGGGGCGCCACTTTCTGGTGTGCAGATGACGGTCATCGGGCATGCTGAGTTCGGGCAGACGCTCAGTCGAGCTGACGGCGTGTTTGATATGGCGGTGAACGGCGGCACTTTCCTCAGCGTGCGGTACGACAAGCCGGGATTCCTTTCCGCGCAACGCCAGGTGTATGTGCCGTGGCAGGATTTCGCACTCTTCCCGGATGTCGTCTTGATCCAACCCGATTCGCAAGTCACTCCGGTCGACCTCACCGCAAACGTTCCGATCCAGGTTGCTCGCGGCAATACTGTGACCGATGGGGACGGCACTCGCCAAAGCACATTGTTGTTCAGCCATGGCACGACGGCCACGATGCTGATGCCGGATGGTTCAATACAGCCGCTCACGCGGCTCAACGTCCGGGCGACCGAATTCACAGTAGGCCCGACTGGCCCGGCTGCCATGCCGGGCGAGCTGCCGCCGACGAGCGGTTACACGTACGCTGTGGAGCTGACGGCGGATGAAGCAATCGCGGCGGGAGCGAAGACCGTCAACTTCAGCCAGCCGGTGATTCAATACGTTGAGAACTTCCTAAATTTTCCTGTCGGAATCGCCGTACCGGTCGGCTTCCTCGATCGTGAAAGGTCCCTCGGTTTCTACAATCGCGCCACGTCAGCGTGGATCGGCTCGGAGAATGGACGCGTTATCCAAATCACGGGCGTGAGCAATGGTGTGGCGACTGTGGATACTGTGGGGACCGGCTCATTGCCGCCTCTTACGCTTGGCGACGCCGAGCGGCAGCAACTCGCGGCCCTCTACGCGCCGGGGCAGAGGCTGTGGCGAGTGCCGATTCCGCACTTCTCGCCGTGGGATTACAACTGGCCGCATGGTGCGCCCCCGGATGCTCGGGCTCCCGGCCTGCCAGCCCCTCACGTCGACGACGCCCCGCATTGGGACAGCACGGCGTGCGGCTCGATCATTCAGTGCCAGAGCCAAAACCTCGGCGAGGTGGTGCCGATCAGCGGGACGCCCTTCCACTTCCACTACAGCAGCGACCGCGCACCTGGCCGTGCCGTGACGCTGGTCGACATTCCTCTCAGCGGGTCACAACTGCCATCGAGTCTGCTCCGCATCGATCTCGATATCTCCCTCGCCGGACGCCGTTTTTTCGCAAGCTTTCCACCGACACCTAATCAACACTACGCCTTCACGTGGGACGGCCTGGACGTGTACGGCCGTGAAGCCCAACAGGGAGGACGCCTGGCAGTGGTGCGCGTCGGCTATGTGTACGGTTGGGTCTACCGGACGCCGGCGCAATTGGTGGCAAGCTTCGCTGCCTTTGGGGGGGCTTTGATAGGCAATCGGGAGCGGGAAGTGGCGGTCTTTCAAGTGAACAGCGTCCGGCTCGGCGCCTTGCCGGCGCAGGTGGGCGGATGGAGCCTCAGCTCTCACCATGGCTATGATCCGAACCCGAAAGTGCTTTACCAAGGGGACGGCGAACGACGGGACGCCCAGGTGATCGGACTGGTGATCACGACTGTGGTGGGCAATGGCACGTCCGGCTTCAGCGGCGACGGGGGACCGGCTACCCAAGCAGTCGTGAGGAATCCCCTTGGCGTGGCCGTTGCGCAGGATGGCACCTTCTATATCGCGGACACTAATAACGCGCGCATCCGCCGGGTCAGCCCCGCCGGGATCATCACGACCGTCGCGGGCACCGGCGCTTCTGGCTCCAGCGGCGACGGGGGTCCAGCCACCCAAGCCACCTTGAGGACCCCCCGGGCCATAGCGGTCGCGCCGGACGGCAGCTTCTATTTCGCGGACAATGGCAACCACCGCATCCGCCGGGTCGGCCCGGACGGTATTATCACGACCGTCGCGGGCACCGGCGCTCCTGCCTTCAGCGGCGACGGGGGGGCGGCCACCCAAGCTGCCTTGAATGCTCCCACCGGCGTGGCCGTTGCGGCGGACGGCAGCTTCTATATCGCCGATCAAGGCAACCACCGCATCCGCCGGGTCGGCCCGGACGGCATCATCACGACCGTCGCGGGCACCGGCGCTTCTGGCTCCAGCGGCGACGGGGGCCCAGCGACACAAGCCAGTTTCAGTTCTCCACAAGGCGTAGCCGTAGCACCTGATGGCAGCCTGTACATCGCCGATACCGGCACCTCCCGCATCCGCCGGGTCGGCCCGGACGGCATCATCACGACCGTCGCGGGCACTGGCGCTCCTGCCTTCAGCGGCGACGGGGGGCCGGCCACCCAGGCCGCCTTGAATGCTCCCATCGGCGTGGCCGTTGCGCCGGACGGTAGCTTCTATATCGCCGATCAAAACAACCACCGCATCCGCCGAGTCGGCCAGGACGGGATCCTCACGACCGTCGCGGGCATAGGAGGTTTTCCCTTCGGCGGCGACGGGGGGCTGGCCACCCAAGCCGCCTCGAATTTCCCCCGCGGCGTGGCGGTTGCGCCGGACGGCAGCTTCTTTATCGTCGACGGCACCTCCCGCATCCGCCAGGTGGCAAGCCCGCTGCCAGGCTTCGGGGACGACCTCGCCATTGCGTCGGAGGATGGCACCGAGCTGTATCGCTTCGATGCCGACGGCCGCCACCTGCAAACGCTCAATGCGCTCACCGGCGCCGTCCACTATCAGTTCACTTACGACTCCGGCGGTCGCCTCACGGCCGTGACGGATGGCGACGGCAACGTGACGACGATCGAGCATGACGCGAGCGGCAATCCCACCGCCGTCGTCGCCCCGTTTGGCCAGCGCACAGCGCTGGCCGTGGACAGCAACGGCTTGCTGTCGCGCATCGTCAATCCTGCTGGCGAGGCATTCCAGTTCAGCTATACCAGCGGCGGCCTGCTGACCAGCGCCACGAATCCCAGGGGCAATGTCACACGTTACACGTATGACGCGTTGGGCCGCCTCGTTCGCGCCGATGATGCCGCCGGCGGCTTCAAGACTCTCACGCGCACCGATAACGCCACCGGCTACACGGTCGCCTTGCAAACGGGCCTCGGCCGCACGACCACGTACAGTGTCGAGCGGCTCTCCAATGGCGCGAGGAAGCGAACAGTTACCGATCTAAGTGGCGCTCACGCGGAGGTCGTGATCGGCTCGGACGGCAGCGTTCGAACCACGGACCGTGATGGCACCATAGAGACGGTGGTGCTCGGCCCCGATCCACGCTGGGGCATGCAGGCACCTGTCGTCAGCACGTTGACCGTCACAACTCCCGGTGGACTCACCCGGACCGTTACCAGCACAAAGACGGCCGCCCTGGCGAACCTGAGCGACCCACTCAGCATGCAAACGCAGACCGGGACAATCAGCATCAACGGCCGCACCTTTACGAGCCGCTACGATAGCGCGACGCGCACGCTCACCCAAACCAGCGCCGCAGCCCGCACGCGCACAATTGTGTTGGACGCGAAAGGGAGGATCGTCCTGGAGCAGGTCAGTGGGCTCCTACCCACCAGCTTCACCTACGATAGCCGCGGCCGGCTGAGCGTCATTACTGAAGGCTCTGGTTCGACGGTTCGCACCGCCTCAATCGCCTATGGCTCCGATGGCTTTCCAGCGAGCATGACGGATCCGCTCGGTCACGTGACGACGTTCACTGATGACGCCGCTGGACGCCCCGTCAGCCGCACGACGCCGGACGGACAAACCGTCGCCTTGAGCTACGATGCCAGCGGCAATCTGACCAGTCTGACGCCGCCTGGCAGCTCGGCTCACGGCTTCTCGTATACAGCGGTGAATCTGACGTCGAGCTACGCGCCACCGAATGTGGGAGCCAGTAATACCGCCACCAGCTACACGTATGACATCGACAGGCAACTCACGCGACTCCTAAGGCCGGATAGTCAATCCATCGATCTGGCCTACGACAGCTTCGGCCGCCTCACCACATTGACTCAGACCCGCGGCGCGCTCGGTTATAGCTATGACTCAGCCGGCCGTTTGACGGGGATTATGGCGCCCGGCGGAGCCGGCCTGGCCTCGGTCTACGATGGATTCCTCCGGACTGGCGAATCGGCGACTGGCGCGGTCGCAGGGGCGGTCACGCGCGGCTACGATACAAGCTTCCGCGTCACGAATCAGAGCGTGAACGGCAGTGCCGTCACATTCGCTTACGATGACGATGACCTGACGACCCAGGCCGGCGCGCTCAGTCTGACTCGCTCTGCTCCCAATGGACTGCTGGGCGCGACGAGCCTCGGGACCATCACGACCAGCTTCGCTTATACGGGTTTTGCCGAACTCAGCCGCCTGAGCGCTGCTGCCGGCGCCACGCTGCTCTACGACGCCCAGTACACACGCGATTCCCTTGGTCGCATTACTCGGAAAACTGAAACCCTCGCCGGGGTCCCCGATGCGTATGACTACACGTATGACCTCGCTGGACGGCTGCTTGAAGTGCGCAAGAACGGCGCGCTCAATGAGAGCTACGCCTACGGCGCGAATAGCAACCGAACGAGCGCGACCGTCGGCGGCGCGACCATCGGCGCGACCTACGACGCCCAGGACCGGCTGCTCACCTACGGCAACACGGCCTTCACCCACACCGCCGCCGGCGAGTGGCTAACCAGGGCGGCCGGTGGGCAGACGACGACCTACACCTATGACGCGCTGGGCAACCTCACGGCTGTCTCGTTCAGCGACGGCAGGGAGATCAGTTACCTCATCGACGGAAAGAACCGGCGCGTGGGCAAAAGCGTCAATGGCACACAGGTCCAGGGATTCCTGTATCAGGATCAGTTGCGGCCGATCGCGGAACTGAACGGCAGCGGCGCCGTGGTCAGCCGCTTCGTCTATGCCCGAGGCTTGAATGTTCCTGCCTACATGATCCGCGCCGGCGTGAACTACCGCATTTTGACCGACCATCTGGGCAGTGTGCGTCTAGTGGTGAATTCCATCACCGGCCAGGTCGTGCAGCGGATCGACTACGACAGCTTCGGCAACGTCCTCCAGGACACGAATCCCGGCTTCCAACCATTCGGCTTTGCTGGGGGCTTATCCGACCCGGATACCAAGTTCGTGCGATTCGGTGCTCGCGACTACAACGCTGAAACAGGTCGATGGACCGCCAAGGACCGCATCGGCTTCGCCGGCGGGGATAGCAATTTGTATGCGTATGTGGCGAGCGACCCTATCAATCATGCCGATATTGCCGGGTTGTGGGCCGCAGGCATCTCGATCGAACTCTCCACGATCAACCCTTTCACCTCCGGAGGAGGGGGCGCATACGGCATCAATTTGGAATACACTTCCAGTGGCGGTTTGGGTCTCTATACTTACGGGACGCCAAACGATCTGGCGTCAAGCGGCTGGGCGCCTGGGGTTAGCGCTCAGGTAAACGGGGCATGGGGAACCGGAGAATGGACGGGCCTCTTTGAAGGCGGGGGTGGTGGTATTGGGGTCATTTCCGGCTCATATTTCAATTCACCGGATTGGATCCCGGACGACGGCTACTATTTGGGTGCTTCTATGGGTGTGGGCGTGAGCCCTACCCCACTCACGCTCGGTTTTACGACGACAAACTATACCGACATCACACCGCATCCTTTGGAGTGGTTAAACAAAGCGGTCGGCGATTGGATAAAGAGCGTGTATGGCGGTTCGGTATGCCCCTGACGCAAGGACACTCAGGGTGATCTGCATCGAATGAAGCGCGATGACGGCGCAATCCATAGATGCAGTACTGTTCTCATTCGCGATGGTGTTCCTCTTCACGCTATGGTTAGGAAAGCGAATCGAATCTCGGTTCGTCCTGCACGGCGCACTTGTCGGTGTGGTTGGCATGCTTCTGTTCGGGATTATGCGGGTCGCCACCACAGGATCACTGGCGCAGCCTCCCCTGTACGTCGTTGCTCATCTTCTGAAGGTATTCGGCGGAATAACGAGTGGGCTTGTTGTCGAAAGGCGAAGGCGGCGCGTCCTCCGGGGTAGAAGGAGCACAGGTCGCCGGCTAACCCGGATGGCGTTCGAGCGTTCGTGCAAACCATGTGACTGGCGAGGAAAAATGTTGCCAGCGCCGCAAAGTTGATAAAGTTTCTCCCGCTATGAGACGAAATTTCTAATTCGGGACACTAGCCAACTGAACGTCATTCGCGACCGGCGAGGTACCCAACGGTGTCATCCCAGGCCGGCTGCTTCCTGAAGTTACTCGCCGAGAGTCACAGTGGCCTGGCTGTACCTGCTGTGTAGCCGATGGCGCATGGAATGCGTCCACAGCACCTCTTCGTCGTCACTGAGAAATGATCCCTTATAGAGGCTTATTGCTTTTCGCAGCGATGACCGGTCATCAGGTTTCGAGTCCAGGAGCTTTTCAAACGCCCAGGCATCGACCCAGCACAACTCCGGATTCAGCGATATCCTGGCTTGCCGTACCGGCAACATATTCTCGTGCCCCGATAAATGGCGCAGCCGCTGCAAGGTTTTGTCCAGATTTTCTTTCGCCGCGGCCCCGTCGCTCTCGGGCCACAAAGTATCCATCAGCTTGGTTGCCGGAACATTGGAGCCGCCGAACGCGATCACAGTTTTCAAGAAATCCATCAAGCGATGCGGCGCTTTGCGTTTTTTTACCAGCGGCTCATCGTCGATGAGAATGCGAAATTCGCCGAGGGTGTAAATCTTCACCGGCCAGGGCCAGGCGTCGATGTGGTAGGCGTCCTCGGGCAGCGGCAGCCAGCGCTTTTTCAACAGCGTCTTGACGTAGTCGACTTCAATGCCCGCCTCGAGTGCCTTGGCGCACAGGTGGGCGACCGACGGCGCGTGCCAACCCGCACAGCCCATCAGATCGCGCCGCCGCCCGATCTGCAATGCGTTTCGCAAAGCCCCGTACCCCGACGTTTCATCGCCGCGCGCGAAAGCAATCAGTGCCTCGAGAAAATTTGCTCCGTGCTGCAAATAATCGCTGTTCATCCATGCCGCAGTCTCCGCACCGCGCGTGGCGAAGCGTTCCGCAGTGTCGATCTCGCCAAGCCCAAGCCTGACGTAGCCGGCCTGGATGCAATAAAGTGCTTCGGAAAACGGGCCGGCGACGGCCCGCGTCGAGCAGCTATCCGGGTCGCCTTCGGCGCATGCGCCCTGAAAGTCGTTTGCCTGTAATTTGCACCAGCCCGCCAAAAATCGATGGTGCGCGACAACAACACCTCGCTTGATGAAATCCGGCGGCCGGCAGCGCTCGAGAAACCACTCGGCCTGGGCAAGATTGCCGGCGAAAAGCTCGTTGTAGACACCCTGGGCGCACGATAAATGGAGCCAGGCATAGGTTCCTTCGCGCTGGGATATCGCGATTGCGGCGGCGATGGTCGCGCGGCACCGTTCCGTGTCAGCCTCATACCAGGCGATCGTGCTTTCGGCGTAAGCGCAGACGCCGGCGCTTGCCGGCTCCCGCCTTCGCGCGAGTCCATTTTTAAGAGTTTCCAGTGCCGCCCGTGCTGCGGGGATATCGCCCATCCAGAGGTAATAGGTCTCGACACAGAAAAGCGGCAGGACCTGTCCTTCAATCGTGAAACGCGTCTTCAGTTCTGCGACCTTTTCCACCCAGCGATCCGTCCGGACCAATCCTGGTTGGCGCCATACCAGCGCAGTGGCCACGGCGTCGATCACCTGAAGCTCCAATTCTGGAGGCAGAGGCGGCAAATCTTTTGGCAGCGCGTAAGGTAGCTCGTCGATCCAACGATCCAGGTCGCTAAGATCGGCTAATTGGACGATCGCAGAACCTACCAGGACGCTCCAGGCTGCCAACCAGCCGATCGTATCGTTGTTTTTTTTGAAATGGGCTAAAGCGCCTTCGAGTAGCCGTATGCTTTGCGCGGGATCGTAAGCGACGCGGCAAATCGCCAGCCAATAACTAACCCAGGGATTATCTCCAGCGGACTTCGTCGCAACTTCTTCCACCCAGACTTCCAATGTTCGCAAGCGTCCTTGCTGGACCAGCAGAGGCGCGAGCACCATCGCTTGTTGTCCGACAGCGTCCCAATCCCGGGCGGCGCGCAGCAGCCCAACGCCTTGTTCGGCGTGCCCGGCCTCAATAAATAGTTGCGCGCCCTTTTGCCGCAGCACTCGCAGCTCTTCAAGAGAGTAATGTTTTGCCGCGAACTCCAAGAGACAATCGCGGAACAACGGATGGTAACGGTACCAGCGCTCCGCGTGCCCGGTATGTTCAACCTGTTCGGTGAAGTAACGCGCTTGATACAAAGATGTCAGGTATTCCTCCGCCCAGGGGAAACCGGTCAGGGACGCGGCGATCTTGGCCGTCATCTCCGGCAGTACGCTGGTGCGCAGGAGAAATACTTGGCGATCCGGTGCCGCACGACCGAAGGCTTCCGCGGCAAGATAACGGAAAATTGCTGTCAGCGACGTCTGGGGATCGATGTTCCGGGCTGATGGATTGTTATCGATCTGCTCCAGCACCAGTATCACGCCGGCCACCCACCCTTGAGCAACCCGTACTAATCGCGTCGCGTCGCGCTGTGCGCCCGGCACAAACCTCGGCACATGTAGCGAAATAAGCGCTCTGGTTTCCCTGTCCGTAAGGGTGAACTGTTCGGCAGCGATGGTGACCAGCCGCTGTTCTGCCTGAAGTCGAGCACAGGACGCAGGCGGCAATTCGCGACTCATCACAATTACCGAGACCTGTGGCGGAATCTCACCCAGCGCCAGCGGGAGAAATTCGTGCAGCGAGGCGGCCGGGGGAACATCCTGATAGTTGTCGAACACGATGGCGCATTTCTGCGGCAGCCGCTCACAGAGTCGCTCGAAAAAGCGCTGCACGAAGGTTGTAAGGCCAAGGAAATAGTCGGGTGTTAATGCCGGCAGCCGGTCTTTTCGACGCGGCGAAAGATTGTGCGCGGTCTGCGCCAGGTAATAAAAAAACGACGATAAGTCGGCGTCGCCTTCATCCAGGCGATACCAGAGCGCGCGCCGCTTGCGCGCCTTCAAGTACGAAGCAACCAGCGTCGTCTTGCCGGCGCCGGGCGGGCCGACAATCCACGTCACCGGATGTTTTCCGGCGCGATCGAGCAAGCGAAATAAGCGCGGTCGTTCGATAACGCGCGGCAGTGCGGGAGCCATCAGCTTGGCTAGTTGGTGTGCCTTTTTGCTCTTCTGATAATTCTTTTTCTGCACCGCCATGATCCAGAAACAAGGTCAGCCTGCCTGAACCGACAACGGTCCGCGGATTAAGACGTCGTGAGCGACGCTAAGCGGAAGTATAGTCGCATGTGGATGTGCATACGACAATCAAGATTGCGTCCGGCTCCGTAGCAGCCGGAGAGGCCTGGTCGAAGCCGACGATTAGCAACTAACGTATCGTGATTTGTTTTCACCGGCGCTGGTAAAATGTGTCGCCAATATGTTGAACACGCTCCGAAGCGCAGCTATGTAATGCAATGGAACCTGAGCGCGCCCGGTGAGATTTCGCCCGGCCTGGTTGCCACGATCGGTTACGTGGGATCGCGGGGTGTCCACCAGCCGTTCAGGGTCGATAACTTCGACATGGTCTTGCCGGGGCTGACGCCCGCCGGTTATCTGTTTCCCCCGACACCAGGCAGTCAGAAATTAAATCCAAGCTTTGGCCGCGTTACCGGGATGCTGTGGCAGGCCAACTCTTTCTATCACGCGCTGCAGTTGGTCATTACCAAAAACGTGAGTCATGGTGTTCAGGTTCATGGCGCGTACACACTGGGCAAGAGCTTTGACACTCTTTCGGCGACCGTGGCCGATGACGCTTTTCCCAATGGGCTGCTCAATCCGCTCTTCTTCGACCAGCGCACGACCCAGGGCTTTCGGATCATGCCGAAGCTTTAAGAATAGAGCGATATTGACGTCCGAATGGGTAGAATACCGGGCATGAGGACGACCTTTTTTGCCTTCATTTCATGTTGCACCGTGGCAGCCACGGTTTCAGCGGTGCAGACGCGAACGTCCGGATCCTCCATCAACGATCGGGTTACCCGTTTGGGGAAGCAGATTGAGCAGGGGGAAGTCGAACTCGAATTTCATCCGGATGGCCGGGGATATCTGCCGAGCCTGCTCGAGCATCTCGACCTGAATATCGATTCTCAGGTCCTGGTCTTTTCCAAGACGAGCTTTCAGCAGGAGTTGATCAACCCGAAGAATGCGCGTGCGCTTTATTTCAATGACGATGTGTCCGTGGGTTCGGTACCAGGTGGCGAGGTGTTCGAAATGACCGCGCTGGATCCCGGATTCGGCATCGTCTACTACACGCTCAGCACGCATAAGTCCGATAAGCCGCGCTTGGAGCGCCGCGGTTCGGAGTGTTTGTCCTGCCATGGGCCGGTCAACCAGTATGCTTCCGGCCTCATTGTCGCGACAGTGTTTCCGGATGTGAACGGGACGCCTGTTTTCACGGGCAGTTTTTTCACGATAACCGATCATCGAACGCCGTTCGATGAGCGCTGGGGCGGATGGTACGTCACGGGAACGCATGGCTCTCAAGAGCATCGCGGAAACGCCGTCGCTCCCGATCACGACCGCCCGCTCGACCTGCAAACCGCAGGAACACAAAACGTCACAAGCCTTGCAAAGAAACTGGATACGACGAAGTACCTGGCGCCAACCAGCGACATTGTGGCGTTACTGACCCTGGAACATCAGACGGGAATGACGAATCTCATCACCAGTGTCGGCGGCCGATTTAGACACGGGGCCGCGAGCCTCGATGCCGGCATCGAAGAACTCGTGACCTACATGCTGTTTGCGGATGAGGAACCGCTGCGGGAACCCGTGAAAGGCGTTTCGACATTCACGCAAACATTTCCTCAGCGCGGTCCCCGGGACAAGCAAGGCCGCTCACTCCGGGATTTCGACCTTCAGAAGCGCCTCTTCCGCCATCCCCTCTCCTACATGATCTACAGCGAGGTCTTTGAAGGTCTGCCCGATGCCGTTCGGGAAAAGATTTACCGTCGGCTTTACGACGTACTAACAGGAAAGGACACAAGCAAAAAGTACTCGGCCCTGTCCGCCGTCGACCGAAGAGCGGTATTGGAGATTCTGCGAGACACGAAGCCGAATTTGCCGGCCTATTGGAAGTCGGAATGATCCGCTCATCAACTCGAACCGGCGTTGCGCAGGCGCTCGTAAGCGAGCAGCCCACGGGTCTCGTGCGGGCAATCGGCCGCTGGAGCCTGGCGGCGCTGATGGTCAACACGATGATCGGTGCGAGTATCTTCGGTACTCCGTCGCTCATCGCCGGCCATCTCGGAAGACTCAGTCCTGCAGGCTACCTCGTCGCAGCGGCGGGTCTGGCCGTAATCATGGCATGTTTTGCCGAGGTGGCCTCTCAGTTTCGAGAAGCCGGCGGACCCTATCTCTACGCGCGGGAAGCGTTCGGACAATTTGTGGGCATTCAGATCGGATGGCTTACCTGGCTGTCGCGAATCTCTGCAGGCTCTGCCGTGGCAAATCTGTTTATCAGTTACCTGAGCGAATTTCTGCCCGCGGTCAACAATCCGCTCGCAAGAACAGGGGTTCTGGCGCTGCTGATTGCGTTTCTCGCAATGGTGAACTACCGGGGAGTGAACGGCGGCAATCGGCTGAGCAATTTCTTTACGGGGACCAAGCTTGTGCTCCTTGCGCTATTCATCGGAGGAGGGATCATGGCGCTTGCGTTGCAGCCCGGTATCCGCGTTGCCCCCGCCGCAGTCCCCGTAACGGCTGCACACTGGTTCGAAGCGATCATTCTGATGGTTTATGCGTTTGCAGGATTTGAGGCTGCATTGTTGATCTCCGGCGAGGCCCGCAATCCACGCCGCGACGTTCCAATCGCACTGCTGGTTGCCTTGATCACCACGACCTTACTGTATATCGCAATGCAGTACGTCGTGATTTACACTCTTCCGGATGCGGCAGCGAGTGCAAAGCCGGCCGTGGACGCGGCGCGGCGGTTTCTTGGACCGTTTGGTGTATCGTTCGTCGGTGCCGGCGCTCTGGTTTGCATTTACGGCTATATGAGCGCGAGCATGCTGCATACACCGCGTCTTACATTTGCGATGGGTGAACGGCGCGATTTCCCCAGCTTTTTCGCGGCAATCCATCCGCGCTTCCGCACCCCATACTTGTCCATCGTCACCTTTTCTGTGCTGCTGCTCCTGTTTTCTGCCGGAGGAACTTTTCGCTGGAACGCAACCCTGGCGGCTGCTTCCCGGCTGTTCATTTACGGCTCTGTTGCCGGAGCTCTCATTGTGATGCGGAGAAAGAGGCCCCGTGCGGATGCCTTTCGGCTCCCTGCGGGAATGCTGTTCGGTGTACTTGGCCTCATGTTCACGGGTGTTCTGATCACACGGATGCACATCCCGGAGATGGTGGTCTTTGCCTGCACGTTCGCCATCGCGCTTCTCAATTGGCTCGCGGTCCGCAACCGATCGGAATAAACTGCTCGCAACTGGAGAACAAATGAAACGCTCAACGCTCCTGGGATTGCTTATCGTGGCGATTGCCGTCCTTCCGACCTCCGCGCAAATGCAGCAGGAGAAGGTGGATCTCGATGCGATCTTCAGGATCAAGGACGAAGGGCTCAATCGTTCGCAGGTGATGAGCATCATGAGTTACCTCACGGATGTTCACGGGCCAAGACTCACCAACTCTCCCCAGATGAAGTCTGCCGCGGAATGGGCGCGGAAAAAACTGTTGGAATGGGAACTCGTGAACGCGAAGTTCGAGTCATATCCATTCGGCCGCGGCTGGTCGAACGAGAAGATGTACTCCTCGATGACGCTTGACGGCCACGCCTATCCATTGATCGCCTATCCGAAAGCCTGGACGCCTGGAACCGCAGGTCTGAAATCCGGCGAGGCCGTTCTGGCCGTGATTCAGAACGACGCGGACATCGACAAGTTCCGCGGTAAGCTGGGCGGCAAGTACGTTCTGACCATGGCGGCCCGCGACGTTCCCGCCCTCTTCGAACCCTTGGCTGGCCGGCTCACCGACGAACAACTTGTCGCGCGCGGGCGGCTGAACGTCAATCCAGCGGGGCAGCGCGGCGGGGGCGGTGGCGCCGCCAACAACGCAGCGTTCAACAAGAGGCGCACCGAGTTCTACATGAGCGAGGGCATCGCTGCGACGGTGGAAGCGGGCACGGGCAGCGGAGGAACGGTATTCGTCCAGTGCTGCGGAATTCTTCGCGATCCGAAGAGCCCTCCTGAGCCGCCGCAGATCGTCATGGCCGTCGAGCAATACAACCGCATCGTTCGCAATGTCGAAAAAAACGTTCCGGTCTCGCTCGAGATGGACATTCAAAACAAATTCTACGAGGACGATCTGAACAGCTTCAACGTGATCGCCGAGATTCCAGGCAGCGACAAAGCCGACGAGATCGTCATGCTTGGCGCTCACTTCGATTCATGGCACACGGGAACCGGCGCAACAGACAACGCTGCCGGATCCGCAGTGATGATGGAAGCCGTTCGCATCCTCAAGGCTACCGGACTGCGGATGCGGCGCACGGTGCGTATCGCGCTGTGGACCGGTGAGGAAGAAGGTCTGCTTGGATCGGATGCATACGTGAAGGAACATTTCGGCGACCGGAACACGATGAAGCTCAGGCCGGACCATGCAAAGCTGGACGTCTACTTTAACGTCGACACCGGCACAGGAGCCATTCGCGGAATCAACCTCAACGGCAACGAACTCGCGGCGCCGGTCTTTGAAGCCTGGACAAAACCATTCAACAATATCGGGATGACGCTGGTTTCCGTGGGCGCTCCGCGTCAACCACCAACGGGCATCGGCGGCACGGATCACACGTCATTCGACGCAGTCGGCCTGCCGGGCTTCAGCTTCGCCCAGGACCCGATCGAGTACAATACGCGTACGCACCATTCGAATATGGATGTCTATGACCGGATCCAGGCGCCCGACATGATGAAGAACGCTGTGATCGTCGCATCATTTGTCTACCACGCCGCGAATCGCGATCAGATGATTCCGCGGAAACCGTTGCACAAGGCTTCCGCGCCGCAACCGGCGGCCGAGAATAAATAAGGACTAGCCAATGACACGTTTGCTTCTGATTCTGCTTATGGCAATGCCGCTATACGCCCAGAATAACGGCCCTGCGCGCGCGGACTGGCCGCATTACGGCGGCACGCAGCTCTCCTGGCGCTACAGCGCGCTCGATCAGATCAACACCACCAACGTCAGGAATCTCGCTCCCGCCTGGCTCTTCCAAACCGGCGACTACGCCGAGAACCTGCACTCCACTCCCATCGTAGTGGATGGTGTGATGTACCTTATCTCGGCGCGCGCCCAGGTCAACGCGCTGGACGCCGCCACCGGCCGGCCGATCTGGCAATACCGGTATCCGACACCCCGCCCCGGCATTCCCGGCAGCCATTCCGATTTCATCCAGAATCGCGGCGTTGCCGTCGGCGATGGCAGGGTTTTCTTTGGCACCAAGGACAACTTCCTGGTCGCTCTCGATCAGAAGACCGGGCGGGAGGTCTGGAAAGTCAGCGTCGATGATCCTAAACAATGCGGCTGCAACATCACGGCTGCGCCTCTCATCGTGAAGGACAAAGTCATCATCGGCGGCAACGGCGGTGACCAGGCGCATCGTGGCTATCTGACCGCCTTCTATGCCAGGACCGGCCGGCTGGCGTGGCGCTGGTATGTGGTTCCGGGGCCCGGCGAAAAGGGAAATGAAACATGGAAGGGTGATAGCTGGCGCTTCGGCGGCGGATCGCCGTGGCTTACGGGTTCCTTCGATGCGGACCTGAATCTCGTTTACTGGGGCACTGGTAATGCGGCGGCCGATTTCTACGACGGCGATCGTGTTGCCTCAGGCACCAATAAGACTCGCGACGTGAATCTCTATACCGCCAGCGTCGTTGCGCTCGACGCGGACACCGGAAAGCTGCGCTGGTATTACCAGGAGATTCCAGACGACGTCTGGGACTTCGATTCCTCATACGAAGTTCTTTTGATGGACCGCCAGATTCGCGGACAGACGCGAAAGGTCCTTGTTCACATGAACAAGAGCGGCCTGACCTTCGTCCTCGACCGTGCGACAGGCGAATACCTTGGTTCCTTCAACGTCCCCGAAATATTCAATTGGATCACCGGAGTCACCGAAGACGGCAAACTCGTCGGCCGCCACGAACCCGAACTGGGTGAAACCAGGTTTTTCTGCCCCAGCGCCGCCGGCGCCAAGAGCTGGAACTCTATGGCCTACTCGCCGCGTACCGGTTTCATCTACACGCCCACCAACGAAATCTGCACCGACGTTACGCCTAACGACAACAAGCCGGAAGAGGGGCGGTTCTTCATGAACGGCGCTTTCCCTATGAAGCTCCCGCCAAATCGCACCACCTACAGTCATGTGGACGCCTGGGATCCGATCACGGGAAAGCGAGTCTGGACGATGCCCTACAAGTTCGTTCTGCTTTCCTCGATGCTTGCGACTGCCGGCGACCTCGTGTTCACAGGCGATCCCGAGGGTAATTTCTTCGCTCTCGACGCGCGATCGGGCAACAAGCTCTGGAGTTTTCAAACCGGCGCCGGTCATCGCGGATCGGCCATTTCATATTCCGTGAATGGCAGGCAATACATTGCGGCAACCAGCGGCTGGCACCAGACCATCGTCGGCGGAGCCGCCGCCGGACTGTTCCCCAGCGAAAACTTTCGCCTGGGCTCCACGCTGGTCGTATTCGCTCTGCCCGAGGGAACGAAATAGTTTTTATTTAAGTTTGATAACCCGGCCAGGATCGATCCGCACTACGGTGTAGGTAATCGATTCCTGAATTTCCGAAAACCCGTGTGAGGTCCCCGCAGGGATGATGACCATGTCCCCCTTCACGACCCGGCGGCTCACACCGCCCTTAATGCCGGTGCCGCCGATGCCAGGTCCACTGAGTTGGGTCACGGTCTCAGAACTGTTCTCGCGGCGCTGGGGACTTACTAGCTCGCCGCCCGTCACAAACGTTCCCGATCCTTCGGTGATTTGATACACCTCCGATATCTTGTCGTGTATCGCGGCATTATTGGGACCCGCTCCCTTTTCGCGATGAACGACCGCAATACCGACGTTGTGCCCCCCGGCGTCGACCATGCGAATCTGAATGTCGGTCGTTTTGGAGGCGATCTCCTGTTTAACAGTCGCCTGGATATCGGCGGCTTTCACATCAACCGCAGGAATAGATCGCGTTGCGTTTGCCTGCGCAAGCACCAACAGGACTGTAAGAATCCTCAACATGACGCGCTCCTTTCTTCACAAGCTTTGCCTGGTTGCGAACCTTTGTTCGCTAGCTCGCAATTCTTGTGCTTTTCCAGGGAGCGGTAAAGAAGTAAATGCGGGACAGCCCGAATCGAGCCGGCCCGGCGCTTACGTCCGGTCGATCACTTCTGGCCGCTGGAACCGGCGTTCATTTTCGAATAGCAACCCGGGTGATAGCTCTTTCCTTTTTTCAGTGTTCGGCGTTCGTAAGGCGCGATCCGAACCGAGCAGCGATGGCACCAGACGGGGGCGATAGGGTCGGAAACCGTTGAGCGTGCTTTCAAAGTCTTCACGTTCTGCTTTCTCCTTGATTTCAAAGCCACATCCGGTGAAACCCGCTCCCAGCGTGGATTGTAGCTCATTGGAGGGACGCCTATCTTAGAGCAATGGCAGTCGGATTTGCACAAAAAAAGACGATTTTTTGTGCCGGGGACCACTGGCCTTCAGCCCCGCGCGGTCGACTTCCTGCCCCTGGACGTACACTTTGTTGATTTTCCGGGAGTTGGCAGTGTTTTCGAGGGGGTTTTTGTCCAGGACGATGAAGTCGGGGTTGTTTCCGGCTGCCACCATCGCGGTGTTCCCACTTTCTTATTTTGCTTTGACATCCCAAACTGCCAGTGCATAAACTGGCGCCACTAACAACTTGGAAAACAAGAATTTGGGGAGTTCTCCCCTGCTTGCGTAGGAGGATGGATGCAACACTTTGAGAGGAAATTATTCATTGCCTTGCTGTTCTCCGTTTTCAGCTGCGGAATGGTTTGGGCCCAGGCGACAGCTCAGATCAGCGGTACAGTGGCAGATCAGAGCGGGGCTGTGCTGCCTGGAGCTGAAGTCACTGCGACGCAAACGGAAACCGGCATCGCTCGAAACACAATAAGCAACGAAACCGGATTCTATGTATTGCCGAACCTGCCGTTAGGTCCATACAGACTGGAAGTGACACTTCCGGGATTTCGCACGTTTGTGCAAACCGCAATTGTGCTGCAGGTGAACAGCAGCCCTGTGATCAATGCGGTTCTTACCGTAGGTCAGGTCAGCGAGCAGGTGGAGGTGCAGGCCAATGCAGCCCTGGTCGAGACGCGGACCTCAGGCGTTGGACAGGTCATGGAACAGCAGCGAATTCTCGAGCTGCCGCTCAACGGCCGAAACGTCACGGACCTGATCACGCTGGGGGGCGGAGCTGTCGACGTTCCGGCGTCGGGGTCTTCACCGCGAAGCATGCAGGGCCAGGCGGCAATTTCGGTGGCCGGCGGATTGCCGAGCGGCGTCAATTATTCGCTCGATGGGGCGCAGCACAACAATCCGTACGACAACCTGAGCCTGCCGCTGCCGTTCCCGGATGCGCTGCAGGAATTCAAGGTGGAAACCAGCGCGCTCTCGGCATCTCAAGGCCAGCACTCCGGCGCGCAAGTGAGTTCAGTGACAAAGTCCGGCACCAATGACTTCCATGGCGATGCATTCGAGTTTGTACGTAACGATTTGTTTAACGCTACAGAATACTTTGCGGCCGTGGATCCCAGCACGGGGAAGAAAAGGCGCAGTACGCTGAAACGGAATCAGTTTGGCGGAACCGTCGGCGGTCCGGTCGTCCGCAACAAGCTGTTCTTCTTCGGCGGCCTCCAGCGGACGACGGAGCGCTCGGATCCGGCGAACACTCAAAACTGGGTGCCCACAGCGGCGATGCTGCAGGGCGATTTCACTACCGTCACCTCGCCGGCGTGTGGCCGGAACGTTACGTTGAGTCCGGCCGCAGGTTTCGTGAATAATCGCATTAATCCAGCGGCATTCGATCCGGTGGCTCTAAATCTGGTGAAAAAGCTTCCCCAGTCCAATGACCCATGCGGTCTGGTGGTCTTCGGCGTCCCGTTCAGGGTCGATACGACACAGATCGTCGGAAAGGGAGACTGGCAGCTCAACGCGACGCACTCCGTGATGGGACGCTTTTTGCGCACCATGGAAAGGCAACCGGTCCCGTATTCGCTGGCACCCGACAACCTGCTGACGACTTTCGATCGCGGCCGCCGCAATACCGCGGACTCCTACGCGTTGGGAGACACGTGGCTGGTGAGCCCTCAGACCGTTCTGTCGAGCCGCCTCGTTACGAACTACACCAACATTCAGCGGCTGGGCGCCGAGTTCTTCAACTACGGCGATCTTGGCGTGAAGAATTACTTCAGCTACCAGCCGAAGTATTTGCAGCTCAACGTCACCAACCCCGGCTTTGCGCTCGGTGGCGGAACGGCGAATACATCGACGTACAGAACGTTCTCGAGCGGACTGAACATCGATGCCAGCATGACCCGTGGAGCCCATCAGTGGGCCGCCGGCGGCGCAATGCTGTGGATCGATTCCAACTCGAATGCGAATGTGCAGTCCTCCGGTTCGTTCAGCTTCAGCGGATCGATTACCGGACTTCCGCTGGCCGACCTGCTCCTTGGCAGAGCTTCCCAATTTGTGCAGTCCGCTCCGAATACGGACTATCAGCGGAAATGGTACATGGCGCTTTACCTCGCCGACAGCTGGAAGGTCAACCAGCGGTGGACTCTCAATTACGGTCTGCGCTGGGAACCCGATCTCGCCGAGACACTCACTCTCGGCCGAGTCACATCCTACAGTGAACAACGCCGCGCCGCCGGGACCCGGAGCACGGTATTTCAGAAAGCGCCCGCGGGCTTCTACTTCCCGGGAGACCCGGGCTTTCCGGGCAAACGCGGCCGGGATCAGAACTGGTTGGAATTTGCGCCCCGGTTTGGATTTGCGTGGGACTTGAACGGAGACGGCAAGACTTCGATTCGCGCTTCGACGGGAATCGGATACGACTATCCGAATGCGCAATATCACCTGTGGACCTCCATCACGCCGCCGTGGGGCGGCGCCACCACGATCTTGAATCCCGTTTTTGGTGATCCCTGGTCGACGCCGGGGGCAGGTTATAACGGCGTCAACCCGTTCCCCGCGCAATATGGCCCGACGTCGCCCTTCGTCCCATTCGGAAATTACACCTCGATGAACAACATCGATCCGGCGCAGGCTCAGAACTGGAATCTGGCGATCCAACGCCAATTCGGAAGCGATCTGCTTGTTTCCGCAAGCTATATCGGCAGTCACACAATCCACATTCTGGGTTCGGAGCAAATGAATCCTGGTATCTATTTCCCGGGTAACGCCGATGCCAGCGGCAACTGCTTCACTACTGGCTATACGTTCCGGACAACCGCCGGCTCCGTTTGTTCGACAACGGCCAACACCAATCTGAGACGGCGGCTGTCGTTGATGGATAGCCAGAACACCGGGCAGTTTGTGGCCAACCTTGTCGAGATCCAGAGCGGCGGAAAAGCCAACTATAACGGCCTGCTTCTGGAAGTACGCAAACGCGCCGCCAGGGGCATCACCTTCACCGGCAACTACACGTGGTCCCACTGCATTGGACCGTTCCAGGGCAATGAGGCCGGCAATACCGGTGCGGATCCGTCAATACCTAATCCTTTCATTGGGGACCGCGATCACGGCCAGGGGAACTGTCTGGCCGATGTCCGCCAGGTGTTCAACCTCACGTCGGTGCTCGAAATGCCGAAGTTCGCAAACAACATGCTCCGCTATGCGGCATCCGGCTGGCGTTTGTCGACGATCTACCGGCTCCGGACGGGAAACTATACGAACATCCTCGCGGCCAACAATAACGACTTCGCGCGGAATGGCACGAACATCGGCAACCAGCCGGCCCAGTATCTCGGCGGCGACCCTATCGGCGACCACTCGGCCAGCCCGCTTGGGTTCTGGTTCAACAGGGACGCCTTTGCAAATCCCGCTCTGGGAACCATCGGAAATGTAGGCACGAGAAGCGTTCTCCTCCCAGGTCATTTTGATTTCGACATGGGGCTGACGCGAAGCTTCCAATTAAAGGAAAGCCAGCGCTTTGAGTTCCGATGGGAGGTGTTCAACGTGACCAACAGTTTCCGGCCCCTCTTCCGATCACCCGACGGGCTGCAGACTGTCAGCGTTGACCGGACTAACCTGCTGTTCGGCCAATTGAGGATTTCCGACCGCCCGCGCATTATGCAGTTCGCGCTGAAGTATTTCTTCTAGCTACGAAAAACGCGGGCTGAAGCCCACGACTACGTTGCGGATTGGGAACAATCAGCCGTAAATGTAGTCGCGGGCTTCAGCCCGCGTTTTCTTTCGCTCAGAACTCGGTCCGCAGTCTCACTGCGTAGTTGCGCGAAGCCTCCAGAGCCGTTCCTGAAAATACTCCCGCAAAATTGATCAGGTTGAGCCGGTTCGCCAGATTGAAAGCATCAGCCTGAAGCCGGAGCTTGAGTTTGTCTGTTCGCACAACGTCTACGCCGGTAGAAACATCCAGGGAAGAAGAAGGACGGACCCTTCCCCTCTCGAAGTTTACTTTGTCCAGGATGCGAGACCCGTACTGCTGCTCGATAAATTGCTCATTCGATACTCCGTCTATCTCGAAGGGCAAACCACTGTTGTACGAAGCCGCAAAAGCAAACCATACGCGCGGATGCACCTGGACACGAAGCCGGGAACGGAACGTATTGCGCTGGTCTTGTGAAATCGGGAAGCTCCCTGTCCCGTTGAGCAGTTCGTCGGCGTTATTACCCAGGAACAACCCTCCAGCCACCGGCAATTTTCCGATTCCGATCATGTTGGTGTAGCTGACTTCCCCGCTGAAGCGTCCGATGGAGCGCACTTCGATCTTCGCTTCAGTGCCGCGGATGGTGGCCTCGGAGACTGCGATGGGAAAGCTCACGCCCGTGTTGAGCAGCAAGCTGTCATCCGAGAAATTCTCAAGGCGGCGCCGGTACCAGTTGCCGTCGATACGCACGTGATTCGAGAGACTTTTCGAAAAGCCGGTTTCGACAAAATTGCCTCGAGACGGAAGAAGTGAAAGAAAGCCACCTTCTCCACCAAGGTTGCCGACGCGATCGGAACTGGCGAGCAGGATGTTTTCCATTGCCGGAATCTGAAACACACGGTCGTATGAGGCTCGCACGACGAGTCCGACGCGCGGAACTTCGTAGGCCGCGCCCAGGCGGGGACTCCACGCGTCTCCCGACTCCACCAGCCGGTAGTGATCAAAACGCACGCCTGCGTTCAAGTTCAGGCTCCCGATGCGCCAGGAATCCTGGACGAACCCGGAACCGGTGCGGCCGCGGGCCGATTCGGAAAACCGAAAATCCCGGGGAACGTCGCCATCAAAGATCCGCACCGTACCCAGCCGGTAAGCGACGATATGAAAACTCATGTCTTCGTGAATAGATGTGAACAAGCCTTCTCCCCCCGCCTTGAGCTCGTGGTGTCCGTAATGCGCGGACAAGCTGCCGGCGAAGTAACCCTCGCGGAAACTGCGGCTCTGGGAAGGCGCGATCGGGGTCGAGAAAGGATTCGACCACAGGTCGACATCCGTATCACGAAGCATCGCGCGGAACTGCCCCAGGATGCGAGACGAGAAGATATGCGTATGAGAGACCTGCCCGAGGGTTTCGCCGACGCTCCTGTCCTGCCGCTGCCCCGCCATTTGCTGCAGCAACTCATTGGGCACCATGAATTGCGTATTGCGAGTGTAGGCATAGAAGCGCGTGCGATCCGCGTTCGACCATAGCCGTTCGAATGTCCCTGATACGGCGCCGCCGCTTCCCCGGTTCGTGTAGTTCTGCTCGACAGGCGGATCGAGATATCGATGCGTGGCCATCGCTTCGCCGCTGATTCCGGCTGTCGTGCGGCCCTGATTGTAGCCCAACGACAGCGAACCGCCGCGGTTCGCAAAACTTCCGCTCTGAAACGCCGCGGTTCCGTGGAGTCCCCGGCTCGCGTCCTCTCCGCTTGCGATTTCGATGACGCCGCCGAGTTTCAGGCCGAATTCTGCCGGATAGCCCGCCGTGCGAACGTTCACGGATTGGTATTCTCCAAGATCCACCGATTGAGCGAATGCGGGAGAGCGATTGTCGTAAAGCGGTATTCCGTCGACAACATACTGAACGTCGTATTCTGAACCACGCGGGTGGAGTACTCCGTTCGCTTCGAGCAGCCAGCCGGGCTGCGTATTCACCAAACCGACGACAGACCGGCCAGGCGCCGCCGTTGGGCGATCTTCGAGGACCTGGCGTGGCAAGTATTGCGCGGTTCTCAGCGGATCCAGCAGAGTGTCGACCTCGGTGACCTCGACGGTGGAGCTCAGTCGTGACAATTGCAGCGTGACGCGATGTTCAAGCGGAAGCTGCGACTGAATTTCGATGGCATCCGACCGCGAGGCAAACCCATCGCTGCTCACAACCAGCTCATAACGCCCCGGCGGCAGTGCCCGCACGGTGGACCGGCCCGTCTCGTCTGTTTGAAAAGTGCGTTCGACTCCAGTGGCTTCTCCAACGATCTTACAGACCGCCCGCACCGCAGCCCCCTGCGGGTCCGTCACTTCAAGCCGCAGTTCTCCACTGATCCGCTGACCCGCAACCGGCGACGAAAGCAGCAGCATCATTCCTACAACCAACACGCGAAACATCGACTCCATCGCCTCTAACCTCTTACAGCGCTTCCAGGGGGTTGGACTTTATCATTGAACCGTGGCTGCGGTCTACCGACCGGACGATGCCATACTGTGAAGTATAAGGAGAGCCCCCATGACGATGTCGGATTATCTGCGCCAAGTCCGTGAGAAAGTGGGACATGATCTGCTGGTACTCCCCTCGGCCGCCGTGGCGTTGTTCGACGAACAGTCCCTCCTATTGCTCGGCAGGCACGCGGACGGGCAGCGGTGGGTTCTGCCCGGCGGTCTGGTAGAACCTAAAGAACTACCGGCCGATGCCGCCATCCGCGAAGTCTGGGAGGAGACAGGACTGCGCGTTGAGCTCACCGGTATCCTCGGAGTCTTTGGCGGTCCCGACCTCGTCGTTGACTACAACAACGGCGACAGGGCCTCCTACGTGGCGACTGTTTTCCGCGGCAGGGTTATCGGCGGGAAACTTCGTCCGGATGGCGCCGAGATCATGGAGCTCCGTTACTTTTCAGCTCGCGAGATCGTTGGTCTGAAGACGTCGAAATGGATAAGCACGGCCCTGCCGGTTCTGTTCGCAAACACGAACGAATCGGTCTTCCAGCCGCCGACCTGGGGTAATTCAGGGACAGACAAAGAAATCTGACCAATGCTCAATTCCCAATTCTCATCCGATGAGAATTGGGAATTGAGCATTGGTCAGATTTCTTTGTCTGTCCCCGAATTACCCGGTTTTGACACCGAACCGCTCGAGCATTCGGTACAGCGTGCGGCGATCGATCTCCAGAAGTTCGGCGGCTCGACTCATATTTCCGTTGAGCCGGTCCAGGACGTGGAGGATGTATTGGCGCTCGATTTCCTCGAGTGAGACAAGTTCATGCGGGAATAATGCCGGGGACTTTTGTGAACGATGCAGCTCTTCGGCGAAATCGGAGGGCGCCAGGACACCGGTGGTATTGAGCGTCACGGCGCGCTCGACAACGTTTTCAAGCTCGCGAACGTTGCCAGGCCACGAATATGCCGCGAGCATTTCCATCACGTCGTCGTGAACGGCGATGGTCTTGCCCATCCGGCGGCTGTGCCGCTTGAGGAAATGATCAAAGAGCAGCGGCAGGTCGGCCATGCGTTCGCGCAGCGATGGAACATTGATCGTGACGACGTTCAGCCGATAGTACAAATCCTCTCTGAACTTTCCTTCCTTCACCTGCTGCTGCAGTTCCTTGTTGGTGGCGGCAATGACTCGAATATCAACGGGGATGCGTTCCATGCTCCCGACCCGCTGAATCTCACGCTCTTCCAGAACGCGCAGCAGGCGGGTTTGCATGTTGGGACTGGTTTCGCTGATCTCATCGAGAAAAACAGTACCGCGGTTTGCGGCCTCAAAGAGGCCCTGCTTCGTGTATGCCGCACCCGTGAACGCGCCTTTGACGTGGCCAAACAGCTCCGATTCAAGTAGCGATTCCGTAAGGGCGCCGCAGTTGACGGCAATGAAGGGGAACTTCACGCGGTCGCTATTGGTATGAATGGCCCGGGCGACCACTTCCTTGCCGCTTCCGCTTTCGCCCTGAATGAGAACGGTCGTGCTGCTGCGCGCCACTCGCGCAATCAATTTGTAGACGTCGACCATCGGCGGGCTCATGCCGATCATCCCGACTTCGCGGTCCTGCTCCTCGGCAAGGTTCTGGCGAAGTGTCAGATTCTCGCGCATGAGTCGCGATTGTTCCAGAGCGCGCCGGACCGTCAGCCGGAGATCGTCGATCTCGTATGGCTTGCTCAGATAATCGTAGGCGCCTTCATGGATGGATCGAATGGCGGTGTCGATGCTGGCGAAAGCCGTCATGACGATCACCGGAATATCCGGCCACTGAGACCGGACGGTCCGCATCAATTCCATGCCGTCCATTCCCTCCATGCGGATGTCGGTGACGATCAGATCCCAGGAACTTTCCTTCAGCTTCTCGAGCGCTTCACGCCCGGACGACGCACCCTCGGCTGCGTACTTCTCCCGGCGCAGAACCTGGATCAGCGCGCGCTGGGCGCTGTGGTCGTCGTCAACCACGAGAATGATCGGGTCACTCATACCTTTACTCGCACTGAGTCCGGAGGAAACGTCACATGCGCCGCAGTGCCGCGGCCGTTGGCTGGAGCAATGCTGATCGTCCCACGATGACTGGTCACAATGTCCTTTACGATACCAAGCCCGAGCCCCGTACCATCACCCAGCGCCTTGGTCGTCACAAAATGTTTGAATACGTCTTCCACGATCGACGGATCAATACCCGGCCCGGTATCCGCGATCGTGATATTCACGCGGTCCGAAGTCGCATCGAACCACGTTTGCAGCTCCAACTGGCCGCCGCGCGGCATTGCATCCGAAGCGTTGTTGATCAGGTTGAGGAATGCCTCCTGCAAATAAAGCGGATAGGCTCTCACCTTGGGCACCGGTTGGAATTTCACCAGGACATCAATGTTCCGCGACATCAATTTCGCCTGCACCAGGCGAAGGACGGTCTGCAGGATTTCATTCACATCCGCCGGCACGAAGTCCGCCGGGCCGCGGCGCGCCGATCTCAGCAGGTCATTAACGATCTGCACCATCGACTGAATCTGCTGCCGGATGATCCCGAGCGTTTCCCGCTGCTCCTCCGGCAGTCTCGGATCCTCGAGCAACAATTGCACGTGCGCAGAAAGCGAACTCATCGGAGACCCGATTTCATGGGCAAATGTCGCCGCCATCTGCCCGACCGTTGCCAGGCGCTCCGACTGAAGCAATTGATGCTGCATTTCGACCATCTGCCGCGTGGCTTCCTCGAGCGCCAGGTTTCGCCGATTCAGGTTCTCGGTAGCCTGCGCAACCTTGCCCTGCAGCTCATCGTTGAAGGAGCGCACCTGGATCAGCAGGCCGTTCAATGTACTGGCGATCACGCCAATCTCGTCCTGGCGCTCGTCCGGAATCGGTTCGGCGAAATTACCCTCCTTGGCCTGTCGAATACCGGCGAGCAATTCATCGAAGCGTTTGGATACGGTCCGCTTATACATCACCTGCATCAGGACAATGACGATCAGAATCAGAATGCCGCTGAAAATCAACGTGCTCGAACGATTGCTTTCCTCGTATCGGTCCAGGTTGTCCAGCGAAGCCAGCGCAACGATAACGTATGGACTGTCCGCGACGGGCTGGACCGAGATCATGTCGCGCTCCGGCCCGATTCGCCGGATCTCCGTTGTGATTGTATTCGGCCTCGAACGAATCAGTAGATCGCTCGACTCGGAGCTGCTCGCCACCACGCGCAGTTCACCTTCGCGCTCTTCTACAACATCCAGGCGCGTCAGTGTTCGATCCGCTTCAACGAATTCGCGAAGCCGCCTTTCCCACGCTTGCACGGGAACCTCGGCTGAATTCAAATCCAGCGTGCGATCCACCGCCCGGACCAGCGTTTCGATCCTGTCGCGGAGATTTTGTTCGAGCATTCGAAGGTTCAGCCGCGTCCGCACTTCGAATGTCAGTCCGACCGATACGACGACAATGAGTGCAGTCCAAAACAAGAGCTGAGTCTGGAGCCGCCGTGCAAGAAACCAGGAGGTCATGGCTCTAGGGTAACCTGTGCCGAAGCCGCCAGAAAAACAAACGGTGTGAGTAACTGTCCAGGAGAAATTGCGACAGGCTCACACCGTTCCAACCACGTGCCGATCGGTATTCGGAGAATGAGTAGACCTATCAGAGACCGAGGGGAGTAATCTGAAGGTCGCCATTACTGATGCAGCTCAAAGACCAAAAGTAGTTGTCCTGGAATCAATGGTTTAGACACGCTTCTCAGCATAAAGTGGGGCGCATTTGTTGGCCGTGATCGCAAATCTGCCACAGAACGCGGGCTAAAGCCCGCGACTACATTGGTGGTGACAAAATGTGGGGGGGCCCGAAATCGTCGTGGCCCGAAATGTTCGGCGGCCCGAAATGTCGAGGGGCCCGAAATGTTCGGGGGCCCGAAATCTTCGGGGCCCCAAATGTAGTCGCGGGCTTTAGCCCGCGTTCATCCACGCTTCAGTAGAACTTGCTGGTTCGAGCGGCTCCGGTAAAATCGATATAGATGACCTTTACATCCGTATAGAAGTCCAAGGCACTCGGCCCTTGCTCGCGCTCTCCGATGCCCGACGATTTCATCCCACCAAAAGGAATCTGTGCTTCGCCGCCCATCGTGGGTGAGTTGACGTGGACCATGCCGGTTTCGATGCGCTCGCAGAAGTCGAAGATGCGGCCGGCATCATTCGTGTAGATTGACGATGTCAGGCCATACTCGGACATATTGGCGAATTCGATCGCCTGTTCGTAGTTCTTTGCGCGCAGCACCGACAGCACCGGACCGAAAATTTCTTCGCGGGCGACGCGGTGCTCGGGCCGCACGTTATCGAAGATGGTCGGTTCAATGAAGAAGCCACGCGGGACACCGGACGGTTTTCCACCGCCGGTGACAAGCTTCGCACCCTCGCGCTTGCCGATTTCGATGTATTGCTGCACTGTCTTGAGCTGCTGCTCGCTGACGAGAGGCCCCATTTGCACATCGGGATCAAGACCATTCCCCACTTTCCACTTCGAGACACGATCCCGCAAGCGCGCGACCAGGTCATCGGCGATCGAGTCCTGAAGGATGGCGCGGCTCGTCGCTGTGCATCGCTGTCCGGTCGAGCCGAACGCGCCCGAAACGATGCCATCCGCCGCCAGATTCAGGTCGGCGTCTTCCAGGACGATCACAGGATTCTTGCCTCCCATTTCGCACTGCGCTTTGATTCCCCGGCTTGCGCAGCTCGTGTAGATCTGTGTCCCGTTCTCCGTTGAACCCGTGAAGGAAATTCCCCGAATGCGGGTGTCGTGCATCAACAGATCGCCAACGTCCGCGCTGCTCCCGACGAGCAGGTTCAAGACCCCGGGCGGAAGTCCGGCGCGCTCGAAAATGTCCACCAGTCTCGCGGCTGTCAGAGGCGTTGTAGACGATGGTTTGAAGACGACGGTGTTGCCGGCAACCAAAGCGGGAGCGATCTTCCAGGCGGGAATGCATATCGGAAAATTCCAGGGTGTGATCAACGCCACGACGCCCAACGGCTGCCGGACGGTGTAGACGAAATTCTTTGCGAGCTCGGAAGGAATCGTCACTCCACCCATTCTTCGCGATTGTCCCGACGTGTAATTCAGCACATTGTACGCGCGATAGATTTCACCTTTGGCGTCGGCAAACGTCTTTCCTTCCTCTCGCGTGAGCAGCCTCGCCACCTCGTCCTGCTCCGCGCGGAGCAGATCCGCCGCCCGTTCGACAATTTCACCGCGCTTTGGCGCGGGCATGCGCGACCAGGCCGGCAGCGCTTCGCTTGCCGCAGCGATGGCGGCTTCGGCTTCACGCCGGGAAGCCAGAAAGCCTTTGCCGATGATTTCGTCCTGATCGGCAGGATTCCGAACCTCGATCTCGCGTCCTTCACGAACGGAAATCCATTCACCTCGGATGTAATTGCGGACTTCAACCATGGACCAGTCCCTCCAATTCCGAAAACGTGTCGATCAGGAAATCCGGCGGAGCGTCCTTAAAAGAATCGGTCGCGTAACCATAGGTAACTCCACACGTGGAAATGCCGGCGTTCCGGCCGGTCAAAACGTCGACGGCGGAGTCGCCTATCATCCAGGTCCGTTCCCGATGGCCTTTCGTGTCGGACAATATCTGATACACGCCGACAGGATCCGGCTTTTTATGATCGAAACTGTTTCCCCCGTAGACGGCGGCAAAGTGTCGATAAATACCGAGGCCATCGAGCATGGCACAACTGAAATGGACTGGCTTGTTGGTCAGGACCGCGAGCTTGCAGTCGCTCAGCCTGTCCAGAGTCTGCCGCACCCCGGGATAAAGCGCTGTACTGTCCAGCATGTGAGCCCGGTAGTAGGAAAGGAACATCTGCAATCCTGCCTGGACGTTGGGCTCGGTAGCCTGTGTCCCGAGGGCCCGCCGGATCAGCATCAATGCGCCGTCACCGATGAAACGAGCGATCTCTTCTTCCGTCAAAACAGGCAGGTCGAATCGCTTTCGGATGTAGTTAACGGATGCGGTCAGATCTTTTTTCGAGTCGACCAGCGTACCGTCAAGATCAAAAATGAGAACGGGCCGCACCGGGTGATAATAGCATCATGCTTCAGGTTACCGCGGAGAAGTAGCGGGAGAATCACCAATCACGTCGGCTGTTTTTCTTGCTCGAACCGAATCCGGTCCTCTTCCACAAATTCTTTCACCACGGGATGGTCGCTGGCATAGAGCTCTTCCATCGTGCCGATGAACACGAACTTGCCTTCATGAAGGAGCGCCACGCGATCCGCGACCTTTTCCGCGCAATTGGCGATGTCGTGCGTAACGACCATCTGGGTAAGGCCCAGCTGGCGCTGCATTTTCCGAATCAGGTTGTTGATGGTCTGAGACATGATTGGATCCACCATCGTCGTCGGCTCGTCGTACAGGATCGCCTCCGGCGCGGCGGCCACGGCCCGGGCGATGGCAACGGCGCGCTTCATGCCGGTGCTCAGCTCCGGCGGCATAAGGTCGGCCAGATCCTCGATCTCCACGAGCTTGAGGATCTCCGCCACGCGCCTTTCCACTTCTTCATCGGCATGGCCGGTATCGGTGAGCGGAAACGCGACGTTCTCCCAAACCGTCATGGAATCGAACAGGGCGCCGGATTGAAACACGAGCTGCACTTTCCTTCGAATCTTCGCCAGCTCGTCTTCCCCGAGGTTGGTGATATCGACACCGTCGACGATAATCTTTCCCTTGTCCGGCTTGTTAAAACCCACAACGTGTGTCAGCAGCACGGTCTTTCCAACACCGCTCGGACCCAGTATCGCGAAGGTCTCGCCCCTTTTGACGCCGAATGAAACGCCGTCGAGAACCTTCCTGTCGTCAAAGGATTTGTACACATCGATGAATTCGATGAAATACTCCGTTCCGTTCTCCATAGGTCTATTGTAGATTCGGGAAATTATGAAAGTCACCGCCTACCTCTTGATTGGTCTCTTTGTGGCCGCCGTGCCGGCTGCGTCCGCTCAGAGTCAGGAACTGGTCTGGGCAGCCGATGCAGAAGGCGGCGCGCCATACACATTTCCGGATCCGCGCAACCCTGCAAAGATCATCGGGTTCGAAGTGGATCTTGCCAATGCGCTCGCCGCGCGCATGGGACGTACCGCTCGATTCGTGCAAAACCAGTGGGATGGACTCGTCCCAGGACTTGAGCGCGGTGAATACCAGGTCGTCATCAACGGCCTCGAGATCACACCGGAGCGCGCCGAGCGGATTCATTTCTCCACTCCTTACTTCTACTCGACGCTGACGATGACTACGCGGCTCGACGACATGCGCATCCAGCAAGGCGAAGACCTGCGCGGGCACACTGTAGGAGTTCTCAAGGTGACATTCGCGGAGAAGTACGTCCAGAATCTGGGCGGCGTGACCGTACGCAGCTACGACAGCCAGGTGCAACCATACATTGATCTTGATCTGGAGCGCCTGGACGCCATTGTCATGGACACGCCGATTGCGCTTTACTACGCAACCGGCCCGCGCGTGCGGAACCGCGAGATTCCTTCCGCGCGGATGACCTTCGGCATCGGCATCCGCAAGAGCGACGATGAGTTACTCCAGCAGGTCAACGCTGCGCTCGGCTCGATGAAGGAAGACGGCACATTACGAAAGATCTATACCGACTGGGGCATTTACAACGCGGCCACCGCTCAGGCCTTTGGCGACCGCGATCCCGTCACAAATGACAACGCCGTCCGCTACCGCGAGTATCTCGACGCGATTCGAACAGAGCGTTCCTTTAAGGAACGGCTCGCTCAGTACTGGCAGTATCTGCCGTTGCTGCTGCTCGGCGCGCTCGTCACTCTCGAAATCTCTGCCGCCTCGATGGCCGTTGCCATCAGCCTTGGCCTGTTCCTGGCCATACTGAGAGTGTTTGCGCCGCGCAGTTTCTCGTGGCTGGTCATCGGCTTCATCGAAATCATCCGCGGGACGCCGCTGCTGATTCAACTATTCATCATCTTCTATGGGCTGCCATCCCTGGGCATCCGTTTACCGCCCTTCTGGGCCGCGGTTGTCGGACTCGGCCTCAATTATGCCGCGTACGAGGCGGAGAACTATCGCGCAGGTATACAGTCCATACCGCATGGACAGCTTGACGCCGCCCTGGCATTGGGCCTGACACGCATTCAAACCATCCGGAAAATCATCCTGCCGCAGGCAGTGCGGCTCGTGATTCCTCCGGTGACGAACGACTTCATTGCGCTGCTGAAGGATTCGTCGCTCGTGTCCGTCATTACGATGGTCGAGCTCACGAAAATGTACGGCCAGCTCGCCGCCACCAACTATGACTACATCGGCATCGGCTTGCTCACCGCCGCAATCTACTTCGTGCTGGGCTTGCCTATAGCTCGGCTGTCCCGCCTGCTCGAGACGAGGCTTGCCTACATGAAGGTGTGAGGGGGATCTGACCAATGCTCAATTCTCAATTCCCAATTCGGCTGAGAATTGGGAATTGAAAATTGAGCATTGGTCAGATCCTCTCTTACCGTGCAATGGGCTGTTCGGCGAGGATCTTGCCTGACAACAGATAGTCCAGTGTTCCCTGCAAATCGCTTTCATTCGATGCGGCCAGAACCAGCCCACCCGAGTCCCGGACGGAATTGAACTTGGTCGCTGCAATATCGAAAGCCACGAAATAGATCGAAGCGCGATCCTCGGGCGCCTGGGTGGAAATGACTTGAGTCACGTTTTGAGGAGAATATCCCTTATTGTTTTCGCCGTCGGTGATTACCAGAATGTGCCGCCTGGACAGGCCCGTCGCATCGATGTCGCGCTTCGCAACAATCATCGCATCGCCGATCGGAGTATCGCCGTCCGCGATCATTTTCGAAATCGCCGGGGCGGCGGCCGCGGGATTGGGAGGTCCCAATTTGATAACGGTCCTGGTGGACGAGCCTTTGAATCGCTGGCTGAATTCGTAAATACCGACATAGATAACCTGGTCGGCGTGGTCTCTGGCAAATGCGTCGAACTGATTCACCAGCTTTATCGCGGCGCGCTGAGCGATATCGATCTTACGGCGCAGGATGCGATCGGTGTCCTGGACGCGGTCCTGCATACTGCCGGACGTATCGATGAGAATGGCCGCAGCGATGCCCTCGCGGCGTTGGGCCGGAGCCACGGGGCGAAGCATATCCTGAACGGGGTTCCTTACGGGCGTGGACACGCGAGACGGGGCCGCCCGTCGCTCTTCGCAGCTCCTCGCCTGGCTGATCGCCACGATCAGCATAAAAAAGAGCAAGGCATTCGAGAATCCGCCGAATTGGCGCCGTGCCCTCATTTCTGTTCAGGCGGAAAAACACTGATCTCCACCCGGCGGTTGAGTGCTTGATCGCTGGGAGCGGTGGGATCTGCGGCAACATCCCATCCCTTTCCTTCAATACTGAACTTGTTTGGATCGAACTTGTATTTATCAATCAGCGCTCGCTTGATTGCCTCCGCGCGGGCGAGGCTAAGGTCCCGCACCGCTTGTACCGGGACTTTCCCCTTCATGCTCGAATCCGTATGACCTTCTATCAGAATGACAGCGCGAGCAAACTGACCGGCCAGGCGCGCCACCTGTTCCAGCGTGGGATCGACGTTCGGGTCGTAGAGCTTGCCCGCGACTGCGGTCCCGATTTCGTCACGCGCAGGCTCATAAGGGTTCGCTGAATTCGGATAGAAGTTGATGCGTATGGTTTGCGTCAGGATTGGCGCTTCCGCCGGGGTCTTCCGAAAGCTGGCAGGAGTGAAGGACGCAACGCTCTCGTCCGCCTGATGAGCGAATGTTCCCTTCTTCTGAAGGCTCTGGATAATGGAAAAATCCATTACCTGATCGAACTGGACCGGAGCATTGATTCGTCCCAGCTCGCGATATACGTAGGCCGCGCCCTTCCAGGTGCGCTCGAAATTGGTTGGGTTGGACGCGTTCAGGAAGAATTGCACATTTTCCGCGAAGTTCGTCGGGTGAGCGTCATTGCGCATGCCCATCACGTCTTCCTGTTTCATCCCAAAGGCGTCCGCCATCCACTTGGCCGGCTCCTCAGGTTTCTCCTTGACCATGTCCATGCCTTCGAAAATACCGGCAACCAGCCCCTCGACAACATCCGGATGATCGCGCGCGAAATCCGCTCGAAACGCGTACACGTCGGCGATGAGCTTATTGGCATCCGCGGTGCTCGAAAGGATGCGAGTGCCGGCGACCCGCTCGGGAATCTTGTAGATGTCGGGCGCCCACGAAACACAAGCATCCACACTCTTGTCGGCCACAAATGCTGCAGCGGCCTCGAAGGCTGTCGCGGTGTATTTCACCTTGATGTCGCTGGGACGAAGTCCGGCTGAAAGCAGCAGCGAGGTCAGGTAATACTCACTGGGCGAATTCTGCGCGAGCGTGACCGTTTTGCCGCGCAAGTCGCTTACTGAGCGGATGGCATTGCGCACGACGATTCCGTCGCCGCCGTTGGACCAGTCGATCTGTTGCACGATGCGGGGGGCTGTGCGCGAGTCGCGCTGCAGTTCCGGCGCGAACAGCGTCATCATATCGACGGTTCCCCAAAGCGTTTGCACTTCGCCTGAGGCGAACGCGTCGCGGGCGACCACCGGATCGTCCATGAGCACCATTTCAACTCGGAAGCCGTACTTCTTCGAAAACACACTGTCCGCGTTCGGCTTCGTTCCATGATTCGCAGCGATGACAGGAAGCCATCCCGACCAGACGTTGTAGGAGAAACGCAGGATCTTTTCCTTGGGATCCCACTTGTATTGGCTCACTCCCTTGACGGCCGGAAGCCGATCGCCCGGCACGTACTTGTATTCGCTGACGGTGGTCACGCCCCTGGTGTCCGGCGCTTCGGTTTGAGGCGACTCCGCTGCTGGAACGGACGAAGATCCTCCTCCGATACCTCTGCGGCCCACGACGTAGACCCCGGTTCCGATGAGACCCAAAATGAGCAGGACTGAAATCAGCTTGCCTGCCACTGTCAAGCGTGCCCGTTCCTCAGCCATAATCTATTCTCCCTTCTAAAATCGGTCGTCAACTTCCCTGTCGCACCGGACCAATTTCCTTCGCGGTGGCGGAGGCCTCAGGAGCCGCCGCAGACTGAATCCCCTGGCTCGCAAGGAACTCGGCAAGCGCCGTCTGCTCGAGAGCTTTTCTTTCGTTTTCCTTTTCCTGGATCTTGTCCATGTCCACGAGATCCGCGGCCACGCGCGCCTTGCCGGCAGATCGCTCGTATCTTTTGGTGAGGACCTCTTCAACGGTTTTCATGGAATCGCCAAGGTCGCCTACCTTGAAAGCCACGCTGCTGAGAGCCGCGGCCGCTTCCGCCTGAGCTTCCTTGATCTTGACCTGCGAGAGTTGCTTTTGAAGCCTGTTGATCTTGTCTTCAAATTCCTTCTGGCTCAACTTGGCTTGACGGAGATTGCCCTGGTATGCGTTTTCCGTTTCCTGAAGCTCTTGTGTATCAGTCGTCAGATCTGCTTTCAATTCCTGAAGTTCACGCGCAAGCGTCCCGGCCAATTCCAGGTTTCCTGCCTGATGATTCGCCAGAATCCTTCTCTCGAGTTCCTGTGCGCGCCCCGTCTTCGCTTTGATCTGGTTTTTCAGGCGCTCGGCAACGCCCGCCATCTGGGCCAGCGCCAGGTTGTATTGCGCCATTTTGTCGCGGAACTCCTGACGGGCCGCTTCCATGAGCGCCTCGGGATTGCGTTCTTCGAGCCCGCTGATAAAAAGCCCAAAGAACCCCTTGAACAGCCTGCCAATACGAGCCATAACGGCCATAGTGCCTCACCCTTTCTGTGAAAAAACGAAGTGCATTCTAGAATAGTTCCATCGAAAGTGACAGGAACGGTCTATCCCTCTCATTCTTCATCGGTTGTAATCACCGGCCTATCGATCAAATATCCGACGGCCTCGGCCATTTCGTGTTCGCGCTGCCGTTTCCGCCGGCGCCAGTCGCGCCAGTTTTCCTCTTCAGCCGCGATTTCCTGCTCGAGTCGTTTACGTTGCTCTTCGAGTGCGCGAATCCGTGGCTCTCGCTTCCTGGCCATGAACTCCTGATACGCATCGAGAGCTTGATCGCGGGAGACAGCATCCTTGACGAGATCCGCGGCATCGACCTTCTCCGCGGCCAGCATACGAAGCGTTTCCTGCTGCGCCGTCGGTCGATCCATCGCGCGGATCGCCTCGCTGTTCAGAAATTCGTAAAGCCGCTCGACGGTCCATCCCGTCGATGTGCCCTGGATTCCGGCAGCCTTGTAAATGTCTTCGAACGAAACGGACAACTCCGCCGGCAATTCGGCAAGCTTCCCCACTCCAGTGATTTTTATTTTCGGCGCCAGTTCTGAGAGCGTTACGGCGCGAGTCTGTATTTTGACCGGAGCGTCCAACTGTGGCGATGCGGGTTCCATTTCAATGATGCCCACACGATCGCCGAACTTTCGCAACATGCCAAGCAGATTCATATCCTAGACAAATCTCCGGGTCTCCTCGATCCTTTGCTCCAGGTCTTCAGGGCTGAGCTCGCGATAGCGCGGCGGCAGAAAACGGGAATCCGTGCATTCCCTCACGGCGACCAGGTCCATGTATTCCAGTTTTCGAGTGTGAGCATTCGGGCGGACCTCGCTGAATACTTTCCCGAGTATTTCCTTTAGCGTCGCACGTGGTTCCGGCAACAACTCGTAAATTCGCAAGGCGCGGACAAGGATGCCCTCAATTTCGTTGCCTCCGAGAACGATCCCTTCCGGAAGTGGTGGTATGTCGCTGTCATTGAGAGCAAGCTTCAGTTTTCGAGCGACCGATAGCAATAGAGCGCGAGTCTCGTCGGACGTTTGTGGAGGAAACAATGGAATGTGTACGTCCAGACGTCCCTGACGTTTCAAATCGACTTCAAGAAGATCAGGCCGCGATGTCGCGAAAACCCAAACGATGCGCCCGCGGTTTCGCGTCTCCGACATTTCTTTTGCGAGCATGGCATACACGCGCCCGGACAGCCCGCTGTCGCCATCCTCGCCTCCGCGCTTGCCGGCGGCCTGGTCGGCTTCGTCGATGAACACGACAACCTGGCCGAGCGCGTGCAGAACCGAGAATATCTTCTCGAGGTTGGATTCCGTCGCTCCGACCCAGCGGTCCCGGAAATTCTTGAAGACCACGCAAGGAATGCCTAACTCGCCGGCCCAGCATTGAACGATGAATGTCTTTCCAGTTCCGATCCGGCCGGTGATGAGATAGCCCATCGGCAGAGCGTTCATCGACCCGCGCCGGAGCAACTCTGCATCTTCGCGCAGCCAGGCTTTCACCGCGTCATGGCCGGCAACCTGGTCCAGGGTGAACGGAGATTCCAGAAACTCCAGAAGCCCCTGGCACTCTCGCTCGATCAGGTCCTTCTTCATTCGCATCAGCCACGCAGCGGTGATCGCACGATCGTTAGCCAGAGCGGTCGATAACACTTTCCGCGCGCCGACGCGGCTCAAGCCGGTCAACCGCCGAGCCAGTACTTCGACCGAAACCTCGCACTTGGAAGGAAGCTGAGGGAACTGTGTCGCGATCAGCGTCTGCAAATAGTCGAGCATCTCGGCTTCGCCCGGCAGCGGTATCATGAGCGTAGCGACATGGGGATTTTCAACAACCAGCGAGTTAAGATCGTGCAGGCCCTCCGTCGAAAGCACTGTAATGATATTCGAATGAAGGATGGCAGGATCGTTGGCCCAGCCGAGAACCTTGACCACGTTCGCGCTGAATGGACCAGTGAGCTGGATGGGATCTCCTCGAGGTACCACAAATTCCGCAAAGTCGATGATCACGGCAATCTTGTTGGGCGCTCCTTCACGACCTCGCACGGCCTGAAGGTTCAGGGTCCGAAGCAAGTAACGGTCGATCAACTCGAGAGCGACTCCGGGTTCGCGCGTTTGCAAAGTTGAAGCTTCATTCCCAAGTGCCTGCTTCAGCCAGTCTCCCCAGTCTTCGCCGCCTTTAATAAGCCTGATTCCTCTGCCGCGGTCGTACTCGAGCACGACGTCGTAATTTTCGAACATGACGCCTTCGAGAAATGCTTTCAGCGACAGTAGCCGCCGGCTCGCCGTGTCCCCGGCCGGAACAACGTCAAAAATGTTTCCGTGGATCAGAAACTGGGCGACAGATCCGGATCTGAAAAGCTCGCGCATCTGCTCCGCCCAGCCCGGCAATTCGTTGCTCATTGCGATTCCTTCGAACTGGAGACGACGAGTGGAGGAGGCTCGTTAAGAAGATCCTCCATCGCTCCGTAGATTTTTTGTTGATCTCGTATCCATTGGCTTGTCCCGCCCAGCGTTGTCGTGATCTGGTCGATCCGCTGAGAAACGGCCTCGGGATCGGTTGAAAGGACCGCCTGCTCGCGCAACAATTCCACCTGCTCCTGGATGCGGGTGAGCTCGGCATCGAGAAATGCGAGTTTCTCGACAGCTTCGCGCTTCTTTTCGATCCGCTGCTGCAGAATCTCGCGCTGTGCGGTAAGACTTTTGCGCAGTTCTTCGCTGATGCCCGGTTGCTTGAGCTGAAGCTGCAGCTTCTCGATTCGATCTTCCATTCGCGCGGCGTCCTCCGGCGACCCGGACGATTCATGAATGATCTTCCTGATCGATTCCCGGGTAAGGAGCAGCCGGAGATAGATCCACACGAGCTTCCCAAGGCCTTCACCCTGCTCCTCCAGTCCGGGCGCCAACGTTGCTCCTCGAAGTTGCTGCTCCATGATATTCCCGCAACGCTGCTCCAGGACGCGATAACGCTGTTGATCTTCCTGTGGAAGCTGGCGGATCAAATCGGCGAGTCTTTCCTGCCAGCGGCGCCGCTCGCCTGACAGCCGTTCGCCCTCAACGAGCCTTTGAAACCGCGGATCTGTGGCCAATCGGCCGAGGTAGGCGAGTTCCACGCCAACGCCAATGATCCAGAACCCTGGATTCAGAAGACCCAGGAAACCGAATACACCGAGACCAATCCAGTTGGGCGGAACGAACATGCCCATGGGGCGGGCATTGAACGCAGCGCGGATATAGTCCCAGAAAGTGGCTTTCATAGTCTTTAGCCGCGAATTACGCGAATGACGCGAACCGGCGCACTATTAGATTCCTTGAGCGCCCGTTCGCGTCATTCGCGTAATTCGCGGCCCGGATTTGGTTTCTTCTTACCATAGTGTCCATTCTACGGTCCGCTTCTTCATTCTTCCAAAACGCGCCGGAAAGCCTCGGTGACGGCGGCCGTAGCAATCTTGAATTGGGGCTGCTCCTGGGCTATCAGCGGGGGTATGCCGGCGGAAAATGGAATCTCGTCGCGGATGTCATAGGCGATCTGCCCGGGAGCCTGGCTGAAAATCCATAGGCGCTCGCCGAGGTATACCGCCTCGGCGACGCTATGCGTCACGCAGAAAATCGTAGGCTGGATACGATGCCATATGCCGACCAGGAGTTCCTGCATCTCCAGCCGTGTAGGCTCATCGAGCGCAGAGAAAGGCTCGTCCATCAGCAGAATTCGCGGTTCAATGGCGAGCGTTCTGGCGATTGCGACACGCTGCTGCTGCCCTCCGGAAAGCTGATGCGGATACTTCGCTTCGTGACCGCTGAGACCGACCTGAGCGATCAATTCTTTCGCCCGGCTCAAGCGTCCGGCGTGATCCAACCCCATCTCAAGCTTATTGACGATCAACCCAAACAGCACGTTGTCCATCACCGTAAGGTGAGGGAATGAGCTGTACTGCTGAAAAATCATTCCGCGATCTCGTCCAGGTCCGGAAACCGGCATTCCGTTGACGAGAATCTCGCCCTGGGTCGGGCGCAGAAATCCCGCGATCAGGTTGAGCACCGTGCTTTTGCCACAACCTGAAGGACCGATGATGGTGATGAACTCTCCACGATTCGGCGAGTCTTCGATCGCAAACGACACGTCATGTATTGCCGTGAATGATCCAAAGCGGACCGTGACGCCCCGAAACTCCACGATTGGCGGTCTCCGGGATTCCGGCGCGCTCACGAACGGCTCCGGCGGTAGGGAAACAACACTCGCCCCAGGCGCTCCCACCCAAGATCCGCCATCCAGGCAATCAGCGTGATTGTCAGGATCACCAGGTAGATGTGCTCGCGCGGACCTCGACGAAATGAGTTCTGGATGAGAAAACCCAGGCCATCGACCATCACGACGACTTCCGCCAGAACGATATACGTCCAACCCACGCCGAATGCCAGGCGCATAGCGTGCCACAGATCTGGTAGAGCGATCGGAATCAGGACGCGGTAAATGACCTGGAGACGTGTGGTCCCCAGCGTATAAGACGTGCGCAGATAGATATCCGGAACGTTTTCGATGGCTTTTACGACAAGCGGGAGCAAGTAGATCCCGAACGCCATCGCCAGAAACATGATCTTCTGAAGTTCGTCGATTCCGAACCACGACATCGTCAAGGGGACGAGCGTTGCGATCGGAATGTATCCGCTCGCCGTCGCGACAGGCGAGAAAGTAGCGCCGACACTGCGAAAGGAGCCCATCAGTATCCCGAGGGGTAGCACGAGTACCAATGACAATATGAAACTCAGTCCCACGCGCCGGACGCTTGCCCAGACATGGTGGACAAGATCACGATTGTGAACGAGCTCCGGCACGCTCTGCACGACCTCGACAGGGCTCGGCAGTATCGTCGGCCCGATTCTGCGCTCCTCCGGCGCTCCCGAGGTAAAGAGCCACCATAACAGGAAGATGAAAGCGATTGGGACAGCCCCAAGAGCAATCGATGCTCCCCGTGGCACCTCGCTGCGGATCTTCAGAAACGAACTGGCCAACATTCGCAGACCTTACGTAATGGAAGGCCAACCTGTCAACGAGGGTGTTTAGAAACACAAAGACACAAAGAACCAGCCGCGAATGACGCCAATGACGCGAATGGAGGGCACATCACCTGGTGATCATCTGGTAATTGAAGTACCCCACGCGGTCGCGGCCGGCGTTCTTGGCGACATAGAGCGCCTGGTCGGCCACACGGATGAGGTCTTCTTTGGTGAGAGCATTGATAGGATAATTCGACACGCCGATCGATGCCGTGATGCTTCCGATTCCGGAAAACTCCTCCGCCGCGATTCGTTCACGGAGCCGTTCGGCCACCTGAATCGCACTGGTCAACGACGTCTCCGGAAGGATCACGGTGAACTCTTCGCCGCCGTAGCGGGCCGGGAAGTCAATTTCGCGGCAACTGTTGCGGATCGTTTCGCCGACCGCTCGAATGACCGTGTCTCCGGCGGGATGTCCGAACCGGTCGTTAACTTCCTTCAGAAAGTCCAGATCGATGATCAGCAGCGACAGCGAGCGATTGTGCCGCTGTGCCCTGCCCAGCTCCACCGACAAGGTGGCCTGGAAGAACCGGTGATTTGATAATCCTGTGAGGTAATCCGTGCGCGCACGATGTTCGACTTCTTCGAATAACTGAGCATTGCGCAGCGCATTTGCGGCTGTGCTCGCAATCACTTCAAAGAACCGGAGATTGGATTCGGACAATGTGGGGCCAAGGCTTGTCGAGCGAACGTAAATGATTCCCAGAGCCGACTCGTGCGCGATCATGGGCACAGCGATAATGCCCTCGGGGTTTAAGTCAGGAAGGTAAAGCACTTCCCCGGATTCGTACGCCTGTTTCAACTCCGGGTAGTCGGACAGCTCGATCGCGACGTTGCGAACCGATGGATCGGACGACTTCACCATGATCTCGGCAATGCCGGTCTTCGGATCAATACGCACAATCGAACACTCCTGCGCGCCGAGGACTTCCCGCAGCCTGGTGACAATCGTGAACAGGACCTCCCCGCTGTTGAGCGACGAGGAAAGAGCGCGCGTAATTTCGACCATCACTTCGGCCAGGCGGCGGTCCTCCATCACCGCGTCGGAGAACTCTGCATCCTGAGCCAGCCGTTCCGAAAGAAAGATGTAGAAAATCGAAACGACAAAAAAGAGCGCCAGTCTGAGAAACTGCTCGATGTTGACATCCACCTGAAAGCGAAACAGGCGGAAATAACTGAACACACCGAAAAGCAGACTCACGACAAACAACGAGAACAGCACGAGCCTCAAGTCACGCCACATGACGGCAAGCAGGAACACGGCGAGAAATGCCATGTACAGGTAGGTGTCCGGAGCGCGCAAAAGATAGAAGGTCGTGGAAACAAATACGAAGTCGAGCACCGCGATGCCCTTCCGGATTCGTCTCTCCAGGAAATGGCGGCGCGGAATCAGCGTCAGCAGGACATTGGTCAAGGAAAAAGCTGCGGCAGCGGCAAAAACCATCGGAAATCGCTCGGTGCCAAGGTAGTTGAACAGCGTAAGATACGAAGCCAGGATAATGACCAGCCAGCGCAGGGACAGGATCGCTTTTCGATGGTCGATTTCTTGGAACTTTGGTTTGTACTCGAGAGATGGCATGCTGTTGATGCATTAATATTCTGACATCTGGGCTTACTGTTCGGCGAGTTTCTATAGGAGGAAGGCGTGAAATTCATGAATTTTTCGCGGAAAAATTCCCCAGCCCTGGTCCGGCTGGGGTGTGCTTTCGGCGACACATGCTTTGATATTACTAAGGCGATCGGCGACGACCTCCTGGAATTCCCTCGAGTGGTGTTTTCGATTGAAGAGGTTCTGGCGGTTAAGGATGGACTACAACTTCTGGAAGACCAGCTCCGCGGGTTGGAACGCTCGGCCAGCGGGATTCAGAGCTTTCTCTTCGATGCATCCGATATCATTTTCCGCGCGCCGGTCACCCACCCTCAAAAACTGATCGGGATTGGTTTGAATTACAAAGACCATGTCGAAGAGATCAAGGCGCAGACTCCCAAGCAGCCGCTCCTGTTCGCCATGTATGCGAACGCCATCATCGGGCCGAACGAGCCGATCGTTATTCCGCCAATGAGCCGTCAGGTGGACTATGAGGCTGAGCTGGGAGTTGTGATCGGCCGGCGCGCCCGCCACGTTGGAGTTGAAAGCGCACTCGATTACATAGCCGGCTATACGATCGTGAACGATGTTTCCGCGCGGGACCTTCAGTTCTCCGACGGCCAATGGCTTCGCGCAAAATCGTTCGATACATTTGCTCCAATGGGTCCCTACCTCGTTACCAAAGAGATGCTCCGCGATGGGGACGGCCTGGCGATTGAACTGCGGCTCAACGGCAGGACCATGCAGAAATCGAACACGCGGAACCTGATCTTCAAAGTGCCCGATCTCGTTTCCTTTATTTCGCAGGTTATGACGCTGGAAGTCGGAGACGTGATCGCCACGGGCACGCCGGGAGGCGTGGGCTTCGTGAGAAACCCTCAGGTTTTCATGAAGCCCGGCGATGTTGTCGAGATCGAAATCGAAGGGATCGGTTTGCTCAGAAATTCTGTGGCTGAGTTCGATTGAGCACGCTCTCAATCGCTTCCACCAGTTCCTGGATCCGGAAAGGCTTCCGGATATATTGAACGCCGGCCTGCGTAAAGAATCGTTTAGTCTGGTCGTTCACCACATCTCCCGTCACAAACAGGAAGCGGGACTGAAGCTCCGGATTCAACGATTCGACCAACCGATACAATCGCTGACCGCTGAGGCCCGGCATGCGCTGATCGCAGATGATCACGTCGTAGTTCTTTTTCTTTATCTGCTCGAGCGCCTCCATGCCGCTGTTGGCAAGATCGATTCTGGCACCCTGGCGCGCAAGGACATCGAATATGAGCTCCGTGATGTGGATTTCATCATCGACGACAAGAATCTGCTTGCCCCGCAAAGAATGCCCCTCCGACGCGCGAATCGGCCGGACTTCTTCCACTTCGACTTCCTTCCTTATCGGCAATTCCAGCGTGAACGTGGAACCGCTTCCGTAGGTGCTCCACGCGTAGAGTTCGCCCCCATGGTCTTTTACGATTTCCGCGCAAATGCTCAGGCCGAGACCCGTGCCGCGCTGCTTGTCCTTGGTGGTAAAGAACGGGTCGAATATGCGGGCCATGTCGCGCGCGTGAATGCCGCTGCCGTTGTCGGTCACGGTTACCTGGATAAGGCCGGCCTCTGAAGTTGTCCTGATGTGGATCGATCCCTGGCGCCGCTGTATGTCCGCGATGGCGTCTTCCGCATTCACAATCAAATTCAGGAAAACCTGCTCGAGCTGGTGCGGATCGCCCCACGCGCGCGGCAGATCTTCGGAAAACTCAGTCGTCAGGACGATGTTGTCTACGTTCTCCTGGTACTCTCGCAACTGCATGACGTTACGGATCGCGGCATTCAGATCGAACCCGACGCGCTTTGGCTCCGTCTTTGCAGCGAAGCTCAGGAAATTCTGGACGATCTTTCCGGCCCGCTCGGCCTGCGCCAGAATGACGGCGATCATGTGTGCCGTGGATGGATCGAGATCAGAACGCGCAGCCAGTTGCGCATATCCAAGGATCCCTGCCAGCGGGTTGTTCAATTCGTGTGCAACACCCGATACGAGCCGGCCGATGGCAGCCATCTTTTCCATGTGCACAACCTGACGGCGCAGCTGGACTTCATTGGTGATCTCCGAGGCATACACCATCTTGAGTCCCTGATCACTCATGGGCACCGTTTCCAGCTCGTAGACTCCGCGGCCCGGCACCTCCAGCTCATGATGCGGAATCAAATGGGTATTTTGAACTTCCGGAAAAAGATCGGCGAATGCCGAATTGGAGAGAATGATGCGGCCGCTTTCCTCTGCTATTGCGACCGGAATCGGTATCAACGTAAAAAGACTGGATATCAGTTGTGTCGAATCCGGAGCGAGTCCCGTACCTTCCCTGGTCATTGAAACTCCCTTCATGGGCCGTTTGTTAAGCGGGAGGGATTTTCCTCAGAGGCCATCTTCATTGCAACAGAAAAAAGTGTATTTTCCCAAAAAAATCCGCCTCTGAAACAGACAGAATTTTGTTTACAACCTGCAGATCGCCAGGATGGGACAGCGGGCACATTTCTGGAGGTCCCTCTTCTTCGGACAATCGCCCGCAATCCCAAGGTGGCAAAGCGCGAAATCGTATCGTAACGGGTCGTCGCAATGAAGCTTTCGCAGGCTTCGCGTGATATCCAGAGCCATCGGCCAACCGGGGCTTCGCATATCCGTCAGACCGATATAGCTCGATATTCGAGCGATATGCGTATCCAGAGGAATCACGAGCTGGCGCGGCTTGATGCGCCTCCAGACACCGCAATCGATCCCATCCTCCGGACGCACCATCCACCTTAAGTAAAGGTTGAGGCGTTTGCAGGCGCTTCCCTGCGAAGGAGCCGGAAAGAAGAAGCGGACGCCCACGCGCCTCTTGAGTTCGCCGCGTGGATAGAACCGCTCGTGGCCGAACCCGAGCAGAGTGCTGGAGAAGTGCTCCAGCGCGCCACTGACATCGGTGTCGTTCGGAGAGAGAGCCGAAACAAGGACAGATTCCAGCGAGCCGTGCTCTTCCAGCGCGCGCCGAATGATCCAGAACAGGACAGCGAGGTCGCGGCTGGTGTTGAATCGATGATAAAAGCCGCGGAGGCGCCGGCTGTCCTTCAGGGGATCGAACGACGCTATCGTTTCTGACGGAGCAGGCCCGAGATAACTTAATACGCTGTTCACGGTTCGCAGGACGATCTTTACGTTGCCGTAGGCGAAGACGGAAGCAATCAGGCCGACAATTTCGCGATCCACGGGGTTTTCATAGCGGTGCACGAACTGAACGGGATCGCTGCCAAGGTGTTTTTCCTTCGGGAAATTGTCGAGGAAGGTATCGAGATGGTGCTTCAGAGACATACCGCTAGGGTAAAACACAAAGACAAAGAATTAGCCACAAAATGGTAATTCGGGGACAGACGTATAAATCACCTAATTAGCAAGTAAGGTTACTTTGAATGCTAATTAGGTGATTTATACGTCTGTCCCCGAATTACCATTTTGTGGCTAATTCTTTGTCTTACTTGTTCGGAAAGTTCAGCGTGGGCTTGCCACGCTCAACGCTATCGGTCGTGCGCGAAGCAGGACCGCGGAGCGGATCGGCCGCGCGGTTCGCGCGATCATTATCGCGCGCCAGGACGTCAACCGAGGAAGGCATGCCCCTGGAATCTGTGTTCGGCGCATCCTTCTTTACAAGGCGGATGACGCGATTCCGCGCGATCGGTTCATCGTTACCTACTGGAGGAAGCGGATACTCGCCCGGACGAACCAGCGTTTTGCGTCCCTGCTCGAGAATGACTTCGCGATCGGAGAGGCCGACGGTTTCCACGGTAACCCGGCCTTCGAAGCAGCGAACTTCGGCAAACTGCGCCTCATCGACGTTCACTTCGAAAGTCGTTCCGCGAACCGCAATCAAAGCGGTTGGCGTGTTCACGCGATACGGGTTCGGCCGGCCGCCGAGGCGTTGGATGTAGAATCGGACTTTACCCACCATGAGATTCACGAGACTCCGAAGATTCGGACTCCAGTAATCCTCAATGGTCAGTGTGGTGTTTTCCGAGACGACCATGTAGGAGCCGTCCGGCACCTCGAGATAAACGTTTCCATCCGGTCCTGTCTTCAGTTCGTCGCCGATCTGAACGGTCTGGACGGATGCTGTGAGCGGACTGAATGCCGCTTGGAAAGCCGGCTTCCACTGGACCGCGCCGCTCACATGAGTAACCTTCAGTGTTGCCTGCGCCAATGCTGCTGAAGGCAGAAGCAGCACCAATAGAACTGGTAGAACTTTTCTCATTTCTCCCCTTTTGCGAGAGCGCCCACACCCTCATGAATCTTGGTGAGTGACGGCGTCTCGATGCGGTGAAAGTCCAGAGCTTCCTGGAACAATCCAAAACCGCTGCCCAGATCCGGCAGTGGATGGACTTTCCGGGACGCGCGCAATTTTTCAAAAATGCGCGTGTTCCGCTCTTTCTCCGCCCGCTTCATGAAGCTTTCCAGCGCGTGAGTCATCTTTTCGCAGCTCATACCGGCATTCTCGGCGTACGACCAGAAATCATCTTGAGCATGTTCCCTGGTCATTTCCGCGAAGCTTTTTCCGATGGTTGCTTGAATATACGCCAGAGTCGTGATTTCACCCCAGCCTAAAGATTGTTTCGCGGCCCAGCGTAATTCTTCGTCTCGAGTACCGAATTCTTTTTGAACCAGGTCAGCCAATAGCAAGGAATGTTCCATATCCTGCGTGCTGCTCTTGTCCAGGACCGCGATGGCATCCTTCAGCGATGCGTCGGACTGAGGGTTTCCGCCGCCTGCCCAAAGAGGCATTCCGAAAACCAGAGTCACGACCGAAAGACTGAGAAAAGTTCTAGCTATCTTCATGATATAGCGCCAAAAACCGCGCTCATGTTACTCCTTAGATCGATCTGAAATCAATGCCCAAGCGTTTGGCCTTGTTGTAAAGCGTCCGCCGCTCAATTCCCAGAATCTCGGCCGCCTTCTTCTTGTTGCCGCCTGTTTCCTTCAAGATACGGATGATGTGTTCCCTCTCCATCTCGTCCAGGGAACCTGTCGGAACTTGTCCTACGGCAGTGTGAAGCGGCGGCGAAATCGACGGCTTTTCTGCTCCCCAGTCCTCTTCCCCAAACTCCAACTCATCGAATCGGATCACGCCGGTCGCATTAAAGGTTATCGCCCGTTCCAGCATGTTCTTTAGCTCCCGGACATTCCCCGGCCAGGAATACCGTTTCATTGCTTCCAGAGCGTCCGGCGCCAGTCGTGCGGCCTTGCGATTTTTTTCAGAAAAGATTTTCACGTAATAGCTGGCCAGCATCGGGATGTCTTCTATGCGATCCCGGAGGGCCGGCAGAGCGATGGTAAAGACGTTCAACCGATGGAACAGATCTTCACGGAATTGTGCATTGCGCACCATTTCGCGAAGATCCCGATTGGTGGCGGCAATCAACCGGATGTTCACCTGGGTGGTTTCATTCGATCCGACGCGGCGGATCTCGCGCTCCTGAATGACCCGCAACAGTTTCACCTGAAATGTCAGTGAAGTTTCCGAGATTTCATCCAGGAACACGGTGCCTCCCGCCCCGCTTTCCAGAAGGCCTTTACGAGCAACGGTAGCTCCGGTAAACGCTCCGCGTTCATGACCGAAGAGTTCGCTTTCGAGCAAAGTTTCCGTCAGCGCCCCGCAATTGATGACGGTGAACGGCGCCGACGCGCGCGCGCTATTGGCATGGAGCGCCCGCGCGATAAGTTCCTTACCCGATCCGCTTTCACCGACGATCAGGACGGGAGCTTCGATGCGCGCGATCTTGGCGACCTTCTTATAAATATCGACCATCTTCGGCGTGGTGCCGATGATCTCGGTATTTGGAAAGCTTTCAATAATCTCGGAAGGGGCGGTGGAGTGTTCAACAAGGCGGAACTTTTCCTCGATGCGGTGAAGAATTCCCAGCATTTCATCGACGACGAACGGCTTGCTGATGTAATCGAAAGCCCCGTTGTGGACGGCATGGACGGCGGTTTCCATCGATCCATGCGCAGTCATGATGACAACTTCGGCGTCTGAATTGACGGCCTTCATCCGCTCGAGCAACTTCAGGCCGGAATCGTCGCCGAGATAAATGTCGCTGACGAGGATATCGAAAGACTCTTCCTCAATCGCTCGCCGCGCTTGTTCACCGCTGGTGGCTACGCGAAAGGGATACGATTCCAGTTCCAGGATCGATCCCATGAGCTTGCAGATCGAGCGATCGTCGTCCACCACCAGGATTTTGGGTTTCGTGCTCATACTAGTTTGAGTCTTTGTGTCTTTGTCCCTTTGTGGCGTCGTGTTCAATCACTACGAAACAAAAGGCACAAAGGCACCAAGTCAGTTCGGTATCCATAGCGTGAACACCGAACCTTTTCCTACCTCACTTTCCACCACAACGTCTCCCCCATGCCGCACCGCGACTTCTTTCACGAAGGCCAGTCCGAGTCCGAACCCGCTTTGTTCGCGAGTTTCCCTGTTTCCCCGGCGGTAAAACTTTTCAAAAATCCTCGACGTTTCATCTGCCGGGATGCCGAATCCCTGGTCGGTAACCTGGAATCGAACCCGGTCATTGCCGTTCGAGAACCCCATTCGTACTGTCGTACCCGCGGGGCTGTACTTGATCGCATTCGTGATCAGGTTCATCAATGCCTGATAAAGCAGAAGTTTGTCCGCTCGAACGCGCATCTCGCCGCCGGTCGGCATTTCGACGGCGATCTGTTTCTCCGCCGCCAGCGGCCCAATCGCGTTCAGCATGTCCCGGAATACGGGCGCCATTTCGAAATCGGATTTTGTGATCTTTTGACGTCCCGACTCTATATACGCGATGTCCAGAAACGACTGAATGAGCTGATTCAGCCGCTGGCTCTCTTCGATGATCGTGCCGAGAAACTCTCTGCCCTTCTCCTGGACCAGATCGTACTTGAGCAAAAGGTCGCTGTAGCCGCGGATGGAGGTCAGAGGGGTCCTTAACTCATGCGAAACTAATGAGACCATGTCGCTCTTCGCCTGGTTTAATTCGTGTTGCGCGGTGGCATCATGCATGCTCAGTACCACGCCGGCTTTGGGGATGGGGGACAGAACCACATTATAGAAACTTCTGGCGCCTTTTGCCGGGACAAACTCCATGACCACCGGCTCCATTTTTGCCATAACACCTGCAAATTCAGTAAGAAAGGGGCGGCCATCAAGTAATGACGCGAAGTAGTCCGGCGCGAATGGCGGCTCCCGCCGGTAGCCTTCGAGCCTTGTAGCCGCCGGATTTTGATAAACCACCCGCCCGGCGGGATCACTCACGATGATGACGTCTTCAATGCTCGCCAGAACGGCGTTATTAAAGGCAAGAAACCGCACCAGTTCTTCACTGAAGAAATCCACCGCATCGAGCTTCCATCGTGAATTCCGCCTCTGTGTCCCGAAAAGAATTTCCCGATGCTTGTCTCGTCCTCTGGATTCCCGCTCGTAGGCGTCGAGTGCGGCGAGCCATGTGTCTTTTTCGCTTCCGGCGGGAACACTAGTGAGAATCTTTTGACGATCTTCCGGCTCTAGCAGCGGTCCACGATCGCCGGATTCCCGGGGGTCATAGACCGCCGCCACCGTGAGGCGTTCGATCTTCCTGTCGAGATCGCGATTCACGAGCACCAGCTTCGCGACCTCCAGTCCCGGCACCACAACAACGATTGCCGCCCAGAAGGGCGGAAACGGAAACCACAAGCTCCCATACTTCATCAGCAGCCACGACAGTCCCAGAACCGCCGGCCCCGCCAGGATCGCCGCAGCATAAAACCGCCGGCCTTCAAATCGCGAATCCACCCACCAGAGCCCCATCACCATGAGGAACAGGCCGGCGAGTACGGCGATATCGGAGGCTTCGGCAATCGCCCTTCCGTTGTAGAGAGTCTCGATCGCGTTCGCATGAATCTCGACACCGCTCATTTTCTGTCCGCTTTGCGCGAACGGCGTGAACCACTGATCCAGATCCGATCCCTCGGCCGTAAATCCGATCAGAACAATTTGATTCTTGAACTCATCCGGATTTACCGCTCCGTCCAGGACCTTCCAGGCCGGCACGTGTTTAAAACTTCCGTTGTCGCCGATGAATCGAATGTTGAAGGCCTGCGGCCGAATGACTTCGGCGCGGCCGGCCCTCAGCTCCCATTTGTTCTTCCCGGGCAGACCTGCAGCGCCAAACACCACCACCGCGAAAGCAGGCACGACGCGGCCTTCGGCAACCTTGGCTGAAAAGATTCGCCTGCTGATGCCATCGAAATCCGGATCCGCATGGACGTGGCCGAGCGCCACGTGCCGCTGGACGAACTGCTCGTTTGGCCCGTGCCAGCGCTCGACGCCGTTATCTGAAATGATCCGCGTCGCCAGAACAATAGATGGGGCTTTGGAGATAGCTGCGGCCAGCGCGTTGTCTTCTTCCTGTGTTTTTTTCTCGTCCAGCAGCAGATCCATCCCGATCACCCGCGGCCCGCCGGCTTCAACGCCCTCGAGCAGACGCGCGAGCTTTATGCGCGACCACGGCCATGCGCCGTTTCGATACAGACTCTCGTCATCGATAGCGACGATGAGAATCGGGCTCGTCGGCGGAATCGAGCCGGCCAGTCGAAGAGTGAAATCGTATGCGGTGGAGTTCAGTTGCGCGAAGTAGGTCGTCCAGGAGAGCAGGAGGATCGATACTGCCACGAAACCGCTGGCGCCTACTGCTCGGAGAACGGGTTTCATTGGGCGGTATTATACAATGAGGGCGGCAATATAATTGCTGTAAGGAGCAGACATGGCACGGGTTCCACTGACGGCCCCTCAGGTAAATGCAGGCAAGCTGGTGCTCAATGCCGAATCTGTCGGCATTAGCCCCGAACAATTTTACCGACTATGTCGCGACAATCCCGACCTTCGTATCGAATTCACGGCCCGGAAAGAGATCGAGATCATGGCTCCAACTTATCGCCCCGGCCGGTACCCCGAGCGCCTGGATCAACCCCAATCCGTTTCAGGCGATCCTGAACTTCCAGGTTTCAAGCTGGACTTGACCGAAATCTGGAAATGACAAGTGGCCCCTCGCGCTCGATAAACGCTCATGACACTTCTCGAATCGTGTGTCGCGGTGGCGATCGTTTCGATTGCCGCAATGGCGGCCGTCCCTTCGCTGATCAGAGCCCGGGAGATCTACGAACTGGACGCAACCGCCCGGCAGGTGGCCGGCAAAATGCAATCGACGCGCATCCTGGCGGTGAGCCGAAATCGAGATTGCCGGGTCCGCGTAACTTCCGAGGTTTCCTTCCTGATCGAATGCGAGGATTCTTCGTGGCGGACTGAAGAAAGCGTCGTCCTGCCCCGTGGATTTCGGATCACGGCAAATGCGTCGCCCCGGTTTCACCGCCGCGGAAATGCGTCGCCAACAGCCACCATCAGCCTCTGGGACAGCCGAAGCCGGTCAAAACGCGTGATCGTAAACATTACGGGACGGGTGAGGGTGGAGTGACATGCGAATCTGTGATAAAGAACCTTAGCTGATGACCGATCCCGAACAAGTAGTAGAGGCCAACCTCAAGTTCTACTTCGCGCTCGAAAGCCTCGACGTTGACCTCATGGACGAGGTATGGGCCACGGATGCGAGCGCCATCTGCGTCCATCCCGGCTCCGTCCGTCTGGCCGGATGGGAAAACATCCGCGCGAGCTGGGAGCGGATCTTCCGGAATACGACGTACATGCGGATCGACGTTTCGGAAGTGTCCGTCGAAGTGCAGGGAACGATTGCCTGGGTCACCTGCCTCGAAAACATGACGATGGCCAACAACGAAACGATGAGCCGCGCCCAGGCTTATGCGACGAATATTTTCATCTTTGAAGACGATCGATGGCTTCTCGTCCTGCACCACTCGTCGATTCTGGCCAACTCGGAGGAAAGCGTCTGATCACGTTCTGCCCTTCATTGCACGCATCACGAGAAACACCCACACCACGATCAACACCGCCGCAATCCCAAAGACAGCGAGAATAAGTTTCATCTGCGCGTTTCCTGGAGCTGCAGACCTCTCGCGAATAGCCAGTGCGAAACCAGGAGCGGAAAACTTGCGGACATCCATCCCTGCGGCAGCATGTATCCCAGTACGCCTCTCCCCATCATAGGAAACACCACCAGAACGTTCACCAGCCACAGGACCAGGCCCGCCACAAACGCATTCCTCAGATATGGCTTCAGCCGCTGCCAGCACATCGCAAAGACGAGATATCCGCCGAAATAAATCAGCCCCGCATTGATGATGATCCACAGTTGCAGGTCTTCGAGCACCGGTAATGCGCGCACCATGGACCGCGTCATGAGCAGCGGAACAAATACCGCGCCCGCATACCACCACAGGAATACGCTGACCGCCAGATACAAAACCGGCCCAAGCCACATCGCGCCATTCTACGACACCACGGACACATTGACCGCCGTTCACCCTTTCCGCTACGATGGATTGTTGTTTAACGGGCCTGTGGCGCAGTTGGGAGCGCGCATGACTGGCAGTCATGAGGTCAGGGGTTCGAACCCCCTCAGGTCCACTGAATGCAAACAAGATAGGCCGCCTGGATGGCGGCCTATTCGTTTTTGCGGGTTCTGGTTGCCACTGGTTGCCACGCGGGCCTTGTTAATCGGCCGCGACTCTGGCTTGCGCTTTGGGCGAAGTGAGTGAAGGAAGACGGTCTACGGCTGCTCTACTGGATCCAACCTCGAGATGGCCATAGACGTCGGCCGTCATGCGGATGGAGGCTGTCCGAGATGCGCAGAGACATACTTCAAACTCTCGCCGTTGCTCAGAAGACATCTCGTGGCGTGAGTTGTGCGTTGGACGCGACCAGCTGTCATCTCGTTCTCTGAGTTCACTTCTGCTCTTCCTCACGTTTCCATTCACCCCATCACCGGGCTGCCGAGAAAGTCGTAAAACTCTTCCACGACACCATTCAGACGAAACACGGTAGCAATCTGTGCCCAGTGACGAATTTCATGCAGCAAGATGTGTGTAACGATCTTCCTGGGCGTTGCTTTTGCCCGGTTATTCAGGATTTTGAAATCTTCGGGTGTGTGCCACTCCGGTGTGGGAAACGTTTCTACGATTGTCTCCGTTCCGCGACAATCCGGTCCGTTACGGCCCCAATGTTCTTCGCCTCGAGTCTCGCTGACGGAGCCGATCGTCTCCGTCCCGGACCCTGGTGTCTCCAGGCCTGAGACGATGGTGTCCGGCGCTGAGGCAATCGTCGCCGGCTCGGACCTTGTTGTCTCCAAGACAGACACGATTGTTTCCGTAACTGACGCAATCATCTCCATCGCTAAGACGATCGTCTGCACGATGGACCGATGTGTCTCCGTCGCGGCCCCAATCGTCGCAACGACGGACACGACCGTCGTTTCTGGGTCTTCCCTTCATTCTCTACTGAGGTTCAGCTCGACTCGCCAGGCGCATCGGTTGGCATGTGCGCGTCCTGCTCACGTATCCGATTATGGTTCCGGTTCGTCGCATTCCGAAAATATTTCCTTCGAGTGTTGGCAGTTCGCCTTGAATTTCCCGCGTAATCAGGCGGAGGCGAAAAAACCGACTATGAGAATAATTCTAGTTGCCGCAGCTCTGATTATTGCTCTTTGGCCGGGCCGGGCCGACGCGCAGCTGTTTCGGCTTGCTGTGGACGAAATCCAGGTGGCCGGAACGACGGATGAGATCGTCTATGGCTGCCCCTATTACCCATGCGCTGGCGGCCCGGACCGCCAGGACGAAGTGTACTTCACGGTTGCGGGGGCCATTGGAAACAGCCTGATCGGCCTTCCGGAAGTCGCCCCAACGAGTCTGAGCGGGTCCGGCTATTACGCCATGCGAGCCCCTGCGGATGGGGGGCCCTCGATCCTGCGCGGGATCCCATTGTGGAATGGACAGTGGAATGTTCTGAGACCAGGGGAGACCGCCGTCTTCATTGTGCTCATCCGAGAGCGAGACCTGACAGGCTCTCCCGCCAGCGCTGCGTCCGTAATATCGATGTCGAGAACGGCAGCTTGCAGAGCGGCGCCAATGTTCAACAATTACACGTGCACCGGCACGCCCTATTGGGATCAAGCGCCGAATCAGGAGTGGATACTGAGTCCAGTCGGCGTCTCCGCGATTTCGGCCTTTGCCATACTCGCCTTGCACAGCGGCCAATGCCTCGACGTAGTCTGGGCCAGCCGCAACGATCAAGCAAACGTCCAGAGCACGCCTGTCATTTTGGAACCAATCAGCAGTGGCGCCTGAGAGCCATAACAACGCCCACCTGGGACGTGGGTTTCGAAGTGCGCAACGTCAACAGCGACAAATGTCTCGAAGTAGCGGGGGCCAGTACTGCGGACCAGGCCAACGTTCAACAGTTCACTTGCCACACCGGCAGCAATCAGTTGTGGCGTACCACCGGCTACTGGCAGTTCGCGCCGTGAGAGAGCGCGGAGTCTCTGAGTTTTGTGTGAAGTGGACCTGACTCCGCCTGGTGGCCCGCTCGATCAAGGGCGCCGCCGACAATGTCGGAGGATGTGAGATGCCGCCGTGAATTAACCCCAGGCCCGAGCCCGGCTACTCGGTTCCAGCAATTGCAGGAAGTGCACCGTCTTTCCGATCGCGCCTGCGACCACCAGCTTTCCGCCGCCTGCAAACACACAGTGCCGGAGCGGGCCATCCCCGGTGAACGCCGCCAGTTCCCTGCCGCTCGCCAAGTCCCATACGGTCAACGTCCCCTCCTCCGAACAGATCGCCATCCGCTGCCCGTCAGGCGAGAGAGCCAGCCCCCCAGGGGGCCTTCGGTGCGAACCCAGTTCCTGGCCAGTCGCCGCATCCCAGGATTTCAGCTCGTTATCCGACGCCATCATGACGCGCCCGTCGGTGGTCACGATCAGGTACCTCGCTGCCGGTTGATGCTCCGCCAGAACGCGCAGTTCGGCCCCCGTGCGCATATCCCACATCCGCAGCGTTCCATCGGCCGAAGCGGAGATGGCGCGCGTTCCGTCTGCGGTAACCGCGACGGCCTCCACCTTGTCCGTTTGCCCCGCGAACACCGCCAGTTCGAGCCCCGTTTCCACATCCCACAACCGCAGCGTGCGGTCCGAAGAAGCCGACACCGCCCGCAAACCGTCGTTCGTCAATACCACCGCGTTGACGCCCTTTGTATGACCGCGGAGCGTAGCCCGTTCCTTGCCCGATTCCAGGTCCCACACTTTCAACGTGTGGTCTTCGGATGCCGAGACCGCAAGCCGGCAATCGGCCGTAACAGCGAGTGCATGGATTTCCAGGTCCTGCCCCGGCAGCGTCCCCGTTTTGCGGCCCGTGGCCAGGTCCCAGACATCAATCACCGAATAGCCCTGGTACCATTCGTAAGTCTCCGTATGATCCGCCCAGGTGGAGAGCGCCCGATTCCCGCCCGCCGCCACCGCGGTGAGGTAAACCCCATAACTCGGCAAGTCGAATTCGCGCTGGCGGAACTCCCGCCCCGTCCGGATGTTCCACACTTTGAGCGTGCCGTCGTCGGAGGCGGATACACAGAACTCTCCGTTTGCGGCTATCGCGACGTCCTTGATTCCTTCGCTGTGCCCTTCCAGCCGGGCCAGATCACTCTGTTTCACTAGGTCCCGCACCGTCAACGTGTGATCGAACGAGCCGAGCACGGCGGTGCACCCGTCCGCCGAAATATCCATCGAACTCACCATGTCCGCATTCCGCCGGTATCCGATCCAGTTCGAGATTTCTCGGCCCGATTCCAGGTCCCAGAGAGCCACCCGCGCATCTCCCCCCACGGTGAGCGCCCGGCTCCCGTCCGGGAAGATCTTCACTGCAAACGGCCCGAAGTGGGCGGAGAGGTCGACTGTTTTGAGTGCAGTGCCGCCCTCCAGGTCGTGGACCACGAGGTGGTTACCCGAAAGCACGTACAAACGGGGCCCGCGTATCGCCAGCACCCGGTTCCCTGTCAGCTTTCGCACCCGGCAGAGTTTTTCGAGATCCCACACAATCACCTCGGGTTCCAGGATCGCGCCCGATACCGCCCATCGTCCATCCCCGCTAAGAGCCAGGGAATCTACCCGATTTTCGTGACTCCGTAACGTCGCCAGCTCGCGCCCCAACTGCAAGTCCCACAGCCGCAGTGCCTGATCATCCGACGCCGTAATCGCCCGCAGGCCGTCCACCATGATCGCGACCGCGCGAGTATCGGCGGTCAAAGTGAGCAGCTCGATGCCCGACGCCAGGTCCCACACCTTGAGCGTGCGATCGCTCGAGGCGGATACCGCCCGCCTCCCGTCCGCTGTAACCGCGACGGCATAAACGGGACGAGTGTGCCCCGCCAGTGTTCGCACGAGACATCCGCCCACGCTCGATAAGGTCGCCTGCAGAGGGCGCAGCTCCGCATGCCGCACGGGCGCTTCGAGGTGCAAAAGACCGTGCGGTTCGGCCAGCCGCCCCAACAACTGGCCGGCGAGTTGCGCCGGGTCCCGGCTCACCACGTGCGCCGCCAGGGAAATCGCCGATTGCACGCGCTCCAGTTCGGTGTCGGGCAGTAAATACGTGTAGTCGTTCACGAGCGCAGTGACGTTCGTCGCCGCGAGCTTCGCCTCCATCCACGCAATGTCCAGGAGCAGGAGGCGCAGTTCTTCGCGCCGGTTGGCGTTCGCCATGTGATAGCCGAACCAGCGCCAGGCGTATTCATCCTCCAGCCCGTGCGGATCGCCCCATGACGCAATCAGGCGCGTGTGCAGCGCGAGCGCGGCCCGCATCTCTCCGGCCAGCCATTTGCGAATCACATCGTGAATCCGCACGCGCGCTGCCGGGCGGTCGAACTCCACAAGCGACAAATCGCTCAGGAAGCTCAGCAGCTTTTTCGTCGAATACTCGGTCAGGTTCCAGAGCCTCCGTATGGCGTCGAAGGAGATGTCCGCGTCTTCGGGGAAGATCCCCAATTCCACGTACCGTTCGCGTTCGTTCGCAGTCAGCAGACGCAGGCTCACCTCCATGCTCGCGCGTACCGCCTGGTTAGGGTGTGCCGGATTCCGGTGGTCAAACGCCTCGATCCCCTCCTCCTCCAGCGCTTCATTCAGTTCCGCAATACCCGCGCTCACTGGCAGCCCGGCCTGCACCAACTGCGCGAGGCGCGACCGCGTGAGTTCGATCAGCAGCGGCCAGTATCCAAGCCGCCGGGCCAATTGCGCCGGCTCACGCCCGAATCCGAGCATCGCGAGCGCCTGCGCCTCCTCCATCGAATCCACCGTAATCTGCGGTGCGTTGGGCAGAATATCGTTCAGGCGCGTGGTAATCAGCCGCGCGCACCGCTTGCCGCCCCGCAGAAACGGGCCGGCGTGCGCCAGGTTCCAGACATCGTCCAGCACAATCAGGCAGTCGCTGTCGGCGTATAGTTCGGCCAATTGCCAGGCGGCATCCTCCTCTCCGGCGAACGCCCGCCGCTCCCCCGTCAGAGCAACATACAGGGCCGATAATCCCATTACGATATCCGGCTTTTGGCCCAAGGTTACCCAGAGGATCCCGTCGTCAAAGGCGTTCTGGATGCCTTCGTCGTGGCAGATCGCCGCCGCGAGTGTAGTCTTCCCGAAACCGCCGGGACCGCGCACCACCACCGCCCCGTGCCTCGGATTTTGTGCCGCATCGATCAGAGACTCCCGCACCCGCTCGAATTCCGCAGGCCGTTTTACAAACGTCGTGGGCACATTCGGCGCCATCAACCGCACCCGCGGAGCCCGGCAAGGTCTCCGCAAATGATCGAGCAGCGCCTTCCATTCCTGAGGCAGATGATGGAAGTGCGCCTTCGCCATCCAGTGCGGCAGCAATTGGAAGTCGGGCCCCTCTCCCGCGATCACCGGGTACACGCATACACCCTGTTGGCGAGCGTACGTCCATTCCTGCCGCACCACCATCGAGCGCGCCGCTGCCGGCGTCATCACCAGCACCAGGAATTCGGATGCGTCGATCGCGTCCTGAATCTGGGGCCACCACCCGATGCCGCCTTCGAGTTGATCCCGATCCTGCCACACGATTCCCAGCTCCGGAGCTTGCTCCAGGTGCTCGCGCAGCCGGGCGGCCGCCTCTTCGCCGTCGGCACGCGCATACGATATAAATATTCCGTGGCGGTGGCCTGGCATGGAGAGAGCGTACCAGACCACATGTGAACGTAGGAAATTTAACTGGCCGAGAGCTTGACACAATTGCAATCCGATAGCATGACCGGCCACGAATTGACAGGTGTAACGCGACACATTACAGTATTAACAGTGATCAAAGCATTCAAGCACAAGGGACTGAAGGAAGTCTTTGAAAAGGGCAATTCCAAATTGGTGCCAAAGGATATGTTGAAAAACATCGTAAGGCGACTCGACGTTTTGGACGCGGCGCAAACCATCGGTGGCGTGAACGTTCCTGGTTTTCGTCTTCACGAATTGAAAGGCAACCGAAAAGGTACGTGGTCTATTGATGTGAGTGGCAATGACCGCATTACATTTAGATTTGAAAACGGCGACGCCCACGGCGTGCACCTGGAGGATACTCACAAATGAGAACGGACATCTTAAACAACAGAAAGCGACGACCCACCCATCCGGGTGAGCTTCTTAGGGAGGAAATCCTGCCTGCAGTCGAGATTAGTCAGCAGCGGCTAGCCGATCTTCTCAACGTATCGCGCCAGACCATCAATGAAATTGTGACTGAGAAGCGCAGCGTTAGTATTGACATGGCTTATCGTCTCGGTCGCGTCTTCAACATGGACCCTTCTACGTGGATTCGCATGCAGGAGGCTGTCGATGTGTGGGAGACTCTTCAGGCGAATGCAAAAGAATACGAGAAGATTGAGCCATTCGCGAAACGAGGATAGTACTCCTATCATCGACGCTCCCGCTGAAACCCGAGTCAGTACTGGGCCATACACGTTTGGACATCTGTGGCTATCTTGTTGATTCTTCCTCCAACGCCGACTGGCAGTCATGAGGTCAGGGTTCGAACCCCTCAGGTCCACTCAATCCGAAAGGCCGGATATTAATCCGGCCTTTTTCATTGTGATCGGGTTTGGGCCTGGCAAAAACAAATTCGAAATTCGAATTTGTTCGTAGCCGTGGCTATTCAATCTCCCTGCACGTATCAGGGCACAGCCCTCCTTACTGTTACCGTGTCGTCATTAATCACGATCGCATCGATCTGGCCATCGCCGGTGACATCGGCGAAAAACGTGCCCCGGCTTCCAAAATAAGGCACAACAGTCCAGTTTTCCAGTGCACCCAGGCGATCCGGATGAGTGGGAAATAAGTTGCCCTGAGCATTTACGGCTCGGTGAACATTGATGTTGGAATCGGTCACCGTCAACAGGAGAGGAGCCAGTGCTCCAAATTTAATAACCGAACCGGGGCCGTCCGTGAGCATCAAGACCGCTCGCGCGCACGCATTTTCGAAGGTGAAGCATGGCGGGAACTCCCAAAAAGCGAGCACGTCGGGATCGGCTGGAAAGGCTGCTGAAGAATCCTGACACCTTGACGATGATCACCGAGCGTGTGGCCGGCGGTGAAACCCTGGCCGCGATCTGCCAAAGCTTGGATGTGCCGTTCACAAAGGTCCGAATTCGGAGGTAGCGTCGGCTTCACATTTTGCTAGAATCGACGGACCGGGAGGGCAAGTGCCGTCGGAAATCTCACAACCTGAAATCCAGCGCTGGGTCGATCTCCTTCGCAGCGGACTTTCGCGCTACCGGCTCGAAGGCGAAGAGTCCGTCCTTCCAACTCGGGGGGCCATACGCACGGGCGGGGGAAAATCAAAGTCCGCGTCACCACGCCGATCTTCGCTGACGCTGTTCCAGGTGATCGAAGAGCTCAAGCACGAGGAACCCGAGGTGCGGCGCGCCGTCATGTTTGCTTGCGGACAGTTAGAGGACGATCGAGCACTCGAAGTGCTTCAAAGATTCCTGGAGAGTGACGTGGTGGACGATATTCGGTGTGAAGCCGTTGACGCCCTCGGAAAAATCGGCGGAACGGGCGCCGAGGATCTTTTGAAGCAAGTTGCCAGGGAGGACTCCAAACCGCACGTCCAGGTTCGGGCGGTCCGCGCTCTCGACAACCTTGGAAAGCTGAAAGCCAAAGCACGCGCCGCTAAATAGTCGCGCCGCATGAGTGGGCTGCCCGTAATCTACTCCACAGGTTCTACCGCGATAACATAGTCGCCTACAGCGACATTCTGAAAGCGAGCGACGCCTGTTTGCTCGGGTCCGACCTCGACGTCAGCGACGATGGGATCAAACCGTTCGTCTTTCGGTATAAGAAGTACCAGCGGGGGAGCCTTTGCGCTTTGGAGGTTGTCCACGAAGACCTCGACTTGGGAGCCGCCCGGTGCAGCGCCCCCAGTCCGCACGGCACCAGTTCGCTTGGCCCCTCTCGGCTGCCTCGTTACCGAAATACGGAGGCCTCCCGCCAGACTCGACTGCGAGTCGTCTACACCGATCGTCACACGCACTATCGCGCCGCTCCACGACACAGATCTCGGGGGTGCAGTACGCAGTTTTCTCTCCCATTGTTTGAGCCGGTCAGTATGCCGGATTGACCGTAGATGCGCGCGCTTAATTGCGGCTGGAAGAATTCTATTCGGTGTCAAAGCGGCGGACCACCGATCAAAGACATCGGCGACAGCAGCCATGGATCTTGCGATTTCACGGCAGTCGGAGCATTCCGACAAGTGCCTTTCAACCGGTTCAATCGCCTCGTCGGAAAGGCGGCCATCGCAATAGTCTTCAAGTTCGGTCACGGTGTTGTGATGCGGAAAGCGCGTCGTCATAAATAACCCCTGACCATCGCGAACAATAAACCCTGGCGTTGGCTGAATAGTTGGTCTCGAATGCGTCCTTGCAGTCCCTCAAAGCGGCGTCCAATCTCGGACTGCGGTTGTCCGTTGTAATAGTGTTCCACTGTCGTCTCGCCGGCATTCGTCTGCAGGAGTGTTTCGTCGATAGCTTCGATCTCAGAAGGCGGGACGACCTTGCTGATCGGCAGATCCATGCGGTCCCGCAGTGGCTTCAAATAAAGGATAACTCGCGCATCGCGGTCAAGTATGGGTTTCGAAGGTTCGGTATCCAGTTTCTCAGGCCGGAGCACCGACCGGAGCGTGTAGGAGTACTCGAATGTCTTCTCGACTTCCCGGAGCAGAGTGCGGTACAAGCGGTGCGAGAAAGTGGATCTATCCCACCGCAGCCACGTCACGAAACCGAAATGCAGTAAGAGGTGGGGCGCCGCCTTTAGATCGAAAACCATTCGCAGGAATGACGCTTCCTGCTCGAAGATCGCTTCTCGTATGCGCTTATTGATGGTGAAAATCCAACGTGAGATGTAAACCTCGGGCTCGTCCGGACCGCTGAAGCAAGAGGCCAACGTTCGTCGCCCTTCTTCATTAGGCCTTCCGTACTCGTCGAATAGCGCGGACCGCAGGGGTTTGAAACATTGCTCGATGAACTCGGACGAAATGTCAGAGCGGTCCTTCATTTCCCCCTCCAACTCATCGACAAGCTGGAAAAGGGGTTTTTCCAAGCATTCTTCGACGATTTCCCCGGTCTTTTTCCCGAGAAGGCGGCCATAGGCGAACACGATCCGGTGGGACAGCTCTCCCCCAATCGATATAGAGAGCCGGAGTTGCTCCTCGAGTACGGGCATGGGCAAAGCGTCCTTCTTGGGAAAACGAATCAATCCTACGGACAACTGGTCGGGGTCCTCTGGCGGAACTTCACGCCACGCCGCCTCGCAGTGGTTTATGGCAACGCGACGCGCGATCGTCGAAATGAAACCGAGGAAGGACCCTTCCTTGTCCGGATTGTAGCGGGTTATGGCGCGAAGCCACGCCTCTTGGGCTATGTCTTCAATCGTATCGCCATCGTAAATCCTGCAGCGACGCAGGCGGTTTCGGACTGTGGCCTTCACGAGTACATGAAACTCGTTATAGAGGCGGCTGAATGCTGATTGATCTCCTGCTTTTGTCTTGATGTAAAGATCGCGAACCTCATCGTTTTCCACATGAGCCTCCGCGCTGGGCTGATTCAAGCGACATTCTAAGAGCTATAGCGTTTTAATGTAAACATCCGCGAAAACACGTTCCGCAGGCCGGTATTCAGTTTATAAATGCGATCACCAGTCCGGATATTTCGCGAATTCGAGAGTTTATTCGAGAAATGCTTGGCGGCGCGTCCCATTGACAAAAAGAAGGTATTCAGCGGCGGGTGTTCAGATCGGGAGGGCGGCGGCCCATGGAGCAGGCCGCCGCACGCCCTGCCTGGCAGTCCGTGGTCGAAACCACGTCCGTTAGAGCTGACCCCAAACGATGACATCCGGGGTGGCTATGCTTTCCAGCTCTTCTATGCTTTCCAGACCTTCGATCACGGCTGGTTCCGGCGTGCCGGAGCCGGTAGGGCTTTTCTCAATTGTTCCCATGTGACCTCCTTTCGGGAGATCAGTACTGGGAGGGGTCGAGATTCTCGCCGCTCTGACCGACTAAAATGAGCGGTGGCTGGTTTCTTTCCCTTTCTTAAAAAAAATCACCGATCACGGCGAGAAACGACAGATGTCCGCCTATTACCTGCTGAACCGCTTCGATAAGGAAGCGCAAGTTCTTCAACGGGAGGAAACGAACACATGAGTCGACTTGTAATCGCATTGATGGTGATTGTGGTTGTTGCCGGTATCGTTTTCCGCGCGCGGACCTCGGAGATGTCCGTCGCCGATTCCGGGAGGAAAGCTCGAAAGGTTCAGATCTGGGTCGATCAATCCACTTCCATTTGCGCGGAGCAACGGACGAAATGGCTTGGATACCTCGACCTTGTTCTCCAAAAGCTTCAGCCGAATGATCTTGTGGAAGTCTTCGATATTTCGGACGCCACGGCGGGGACTTCGCCACTATTCAGCCGGGTTGCGCCGCAGTTGCCCGAGGACGCAACGAAGTCTGAGGGAGATGACTATCAGGACAAGCTGACTGAGTTTCAGGATGGTTTGCAACAGGCGCTCGATCGAGCATTCGCGGGCGCACAAAGAAACGTCCTTTCCACAGATATCTTTTCGTTGTTCGCGAGATTTCGGCCGGATGCCAAGCGTGTCGGTGTTTTGTTTCTGCTCACGGATGGGCTTCACGTGGACGCGGCGGAGTTCAAAGGAAAGCGGATCAACATGGAACAGCATCTCGCTGACGTGAACACTCTCTCGTTTGTAGAGGAAGTCTCCGCCCGCTATCAATGGGACAGCGGCACGCTCGCTCACGCCCGCGTAACTCTGCTTTTGCCGGATGCGGCGGTCTGTCCGCAGCTGCCGAAAGCAGACATCTTCCGGGTGAAGGAAATTTATGGCGCTCTGGTTGCAGCCGCCGGTGGCTCGCTGAATCAGGTTGAAACGTATTTGAATGGAGGTGAGCTGTGAGGTGGTGGACACACTTGGACCGTCGAAGTGCCCCTTCAGATCCGAGGCCGGAGTTGATCGAGCGCGCTGGGGGACTCGAACAAATCGCCCGCGACGTTCGCGAGCAAGGTCAGTTGGACGGAGTGAGCGGCGCAGGCGAACAAAAAGACCTCATGGTATCCGGCGCGACGGCGAAGTGGGAGTTCGAGTACGCAGGGGGGCAAGCCGACGCCGGCGTCGATCGAGCGGAGTTGGCCCAGTGCGAGGCGCTTCTCGAGAAAATCGAGCCGCGTATCCGGCAGTATGAAGCTGAAGTGCTACAGGAAAAGCCGTCGCCGCTAACCTTCGATCCTGCGAAAACGCTGTGGATCGCGGCAACGGCTGGACTCGCCGGCACGATTCTTACCCATACCTTCGGATTTTCGCTAAACCTTCTCCTTGGCGTGCTGTTCGCAGGGGCAGCCATTTATGCCGGGACATTCGCTTTGCCCGGGCGATTTCGCCGAATCAAGGTCGACAGGCGGCGGCATCAGGTTTATGTGAAGTATTGCAGGATGACGCGGCAGCTTGAGAAGCAGCACGATAAAGCCATTCACAGGTGCCGCCTCAACGAGGCCGCAATCGATTCAAAGATGCACCGCGGAAGGTCTCTTCGCGAGTATCTGGAATCCGTATATGGTACGGCATTTCATCGCGGAAACCGCGCAATCGAGCTAGCTCATCAAACGGAAAAGAATTAGTCCAACCTAACGACGCATTTTTTTGAGGAGATCAAATGAATTGGCAATTTCTTATGAAGCGGAATGGTGAAAATGCCCCTGCGGTTTCCGGGACCGTTGCGCAGGTGGTTACTTACTATGATTCGATCGTGCAGAAAGAGATCGACTCCCTCGTCAAGCCGTTGTCGGCTGAGGGCCGAAAGCGTTTCGACGAATGGATAGTTTCCAAGGGCCACCTCCTGGTCGGAGGTGTCATCAATGCGATCGAGCGGAACTTCGAGGCCGTTTGCTCGCGGGCTGATGCGGCTACACGCGCTCTGGAGCGCGCCGACGCGGCACTGATCGGCGTGGCCGCACATATCGTCCCAGTTCCGCCGGTGACCTACATCCGCCCGGTCATCGTTGCTGTCGCCTTCCTTACATGTCTCGTCGCCGAATACCAGGTAACCCTGTCCACGATTCCGTGGTTTCTGGATCTTCGGCAAAGCGACATGGTCGCCAAAGCACTCGCCGCGATCGGCGTCGCCGCCGTCACCGGAGTCGAGTTCGGCTTCGCCCTCCTGCTGGCCCCTTATCTGACCGGAAAGAAAACGCTGGAGTCATCGAAACTTTTTGCGGGACTCGTCTACGGGTTTGCTGCGGTCACAGTCGCCATGAACATTTATATGGTGGTGCTCCTTGCCGATGGCCGCGGCGCGGCTTCAGATACAAAGCGCAGATCCGAGGAGTCACGCGCGACGCTGGCACTTCGGGCGCCGGCCGGGCCGCCGCTCGCGCAGAAGCCCACGGAAATAGAGAGGATGAGGGCGAACGAACTTGTGGTCGATCGGGCGATTCGCGCGATGTCCGTAGCGGCTTGCGTCGATGGAGGCTTATTCGCAGTTCTGCTCATGTCCGATTTCAGCACGCTCTTGGGAGCGGCCCTTGGCAGTAGAAATATGGCGAAGCGGCGCGCTGAACGCGATGCGCGGACGAAAGAATGGGAGGCCGCAAAGAACGCCCGTGCGGTTCTTGAGCCCGAATGGAAACGGCGCGAGGAACAGGGTTCACAAACCGGAGCCGAGTCCATATTGGCGTATCGCGTCCGCCTCCAGCTCAAGCTGGACGACCTCGACCGGAAGGAAGCGGAAGAACGGCGCCTCAATGACACACCGCAACAACGATCTCTCGACGAATTGATTCACGCCACCCTTCGCTACGAGTTGGAGCGACGTGTCGTGGGGAAGGCTTGATCGCCACACGTGCAACTGTAGCGGCGGTCTATGACCGCCGGCAGTATCTCAAATTGATGTACTGTCGGCACTCATAGAGCGCCGCTACAGTAAGAGCGCCCGACAATTTCAAAGTGACTCGCAAGCTTCTAACCACGACGAACTTTTCCCTGAAATAAAGACTCCCTCCATTTCATTACATCGTCACATGGACAGCCGGTGCTGATGTTTCCCGATCTTCGGCGAGATTCCGGAGGTCCAGCAGTAAAGGTGTTGGCGGGCCAATACGGCTTGTCGCGTTAGGAAACTGTGTAACCAACAATTTCAATTCGCGAGTCACAACTCGGAAAGGTGAAACGATGAAAAAAGTTCTTGCTGTAGCATTTGCGCTGGCCTTCGGTGTCACGTCCGTTTATGCGGAGACGCTTGGCGGCCCCAGTGCCAGCGGTCCTGGTGTTCTGAGCCCTGAGTCTGAGCAGCAGGCTCCGCAGTCCGCGCAGACACCAACCTCTACACAAACAACTCCTCCAGCAAAGCACAAGAGCATTGCAAAGACAGTTCTGTTAAGTCTGCTTGTTCCCGGTGGAGGGAACTTCTATGTCGGCGACAAGAAGAAGGGGTTCATTGTCCTTGGCACTGCCGTGGCCGGTATAGCCCTGGCCGCTAGTTCCATCCATGAAGATTGCTTCTCGACCTCCACGCGCAATTCGTTTTCCGGCTATTGCATTCAGGAGGTCGGAGGCGGCCGCTACTACGGCGGAATGGGCATGGCGGCAGGCGCAAACGTTTTCGGATTGATTTCGGCGGTCTCTCGAGCATCGGCTATCAATAGTGGGAAGATTTCTGCACTCGAGGGACTGCGCTTGACGGTGCCATCGAGAAAGGAGGGTCTCAAAGTCGCCTACAACTTCAACTTTTAGTAGATTGTCTGAGCATGTGTCCGGAACTGTCGTGGCGGTCATTTAACGTCGTGACCGCCCCGCAGTTTTTTGGCAGACGCTATAATGCCCCTGCCTTGAGTGCCGCGCAACCGGAGCCGATATGATGCGCCGAACTACGTTCTACGCTTTTCTCTTGTTCACACTATCGTTCGGCTGTGCGTCCTCCGTTGAAACCCCTGGGAAAGCCGTTGAACCTGCGCCGGGTCCCCCAGTTCCAGGTGACTGGATCTTCGCCCGCCTGGAAGCCGATCCGGATATTTTGAGTCCCGTCCTGTACAAGACAGCCCCTTCCCAATATGCGATGTTCGGGGCGAATAATTCTCTGATTTTCGAGCATCTGTTGCGGTACAACCCAAAAACGTGGCTGCTCACCGAGCCACTCTTGGCGGAATCGTACCCGGATATCTCGGCGGACCACCTCACTTACACGTACAGATTACGGAGCGGCGTCACATGGCACGATGGTCACCCGCTGACGCCGGAAGATGTCCTATTCACCTTCAAGGCTGCGATGTGCCCCCTCGTCGATTCTGCGGACAAGCGAGGTTCTTTAGTGGATCTCGCCAACGTTGAAATACTCAGTGACCGGACAATTCGGTTCACGTTCAGCAAACCCAGCGTGTTCAATATTCACAATACCGGCGATCAGCTGGGAATCATCCCCAAGCATCTCTTCGATCCAAGCGGTCTTCTGGACGCGTTGACCTACGAGGACATCGCCGGCCCAAAAGGAAAAAGTGATCAGAAGATTAAAGAATTCTCGGAACGCTTTAACAAACATTCAAACAACCGAATGCCCGTTGGCACGGGACCATACAAATTCGAAAAGTGGGAGACGGGAAGAGAAATTCGTCTAGTGCGCAATGATACCTATTTCGGTAAGAAGGCCTATCTCAGCAAGATCATCTTTCGCGTCATTCCGGACTCGATAGCGGCTCTGAACATCATGAAATCCGGTGAGCTCGATTTGAACGCCTTCATGCTTCCGGGCCAGACGATCGGCGCGAGCTTCGTGAACGCGACGATTTCGATTCCGCAGTATCAATACATCGGATGGAATGAGGACCGGCCCTTCTTCAAAGACAAGCGGGTTCGGCAAGGGCTGGCGATGCTCGTGGACAGAACGCAGATCCTGGAGAAGGTTCGTTTCGGCCTGGGACAGGTCGCCGTCACTCCGTTCAGTCCAACTTCACCTTACTTCAATACAAACATCAAACCGCTGGCCTACGAACCAAAGAGAGCCGCAGCCCTGCTCGACCAGGCCGGCTGGACGGATCATGACGGCGACGGTGTTCGCGACAAGGACGGCGTCGCCTTCCGATTCGCGTTCGTCGGTGCGGCTTCAAGCGCGTTTACGGTGCAGTTAGTCGCTATCCTGAAGGACGAGTTCAAGAAGGTGGGCATCCAGCTTGAGGAACAGATGGGCGAGCCCATTGCTGTTGTCAAATGCCTGCAGGAACATAACTGCGATGCCGCCGCCGGTACGTGGATTGCTCCATTGGAGATGGACCCATATCAGGTTTTTCACTCGACTTCGACTGCCAAAGGCGGATCGAACTGGATCCATTTTCGAAATGCAGAATCGGATCGCTTGCTCGAGCAGGCGCGCTCCGAATTCGATCCGAAAAAAAGAAAACAAATCTACTGGCGCTGGCAGGAACTGATCCACGACGAGCAGCCATATACCTTTTTGCTGTATCCACAAGTCCCCGTCGCCTACCACAAGCGATTTCAAAACGTCGACTTTCTGCCCACCCGTCCAGGCTACAACCTCAACGAGTGGTTCGTGCCCTTGCAGAATCAGAAATACAAATAGCCGCCCCCTTCCACCCGCTTCTTCCCAAGGATCTATGGCACACTTGACGACGCTTTACCCAAAAAAGGTCGTAAATGGATACGCCGCTGAAACCGGGACACCCTTTCGAGCAAACAATCGCGCCAGGCGAAACGCATGTTTTCCGCGTGGATGCAGACAAAGGCGCGTTTGCCGACTTGCGGGTATTCCAGGGACCGGTGGATCTTGTCGTTGAGGTGAAGCGAGCCGGCGGAGAATCAGTTACAGAGATCGATGCGCATGAATATGGTCCTGAAATTGTCTGCTGGACCGCTGAGACCAAAGGTCCGTACTACGTCTTCGTCCAGGCCAAATCACAGGCCATCACGCCGGCTCCCTACCGGATTTGTCTCACTGTACGGGAGCGGTCTGCCCAGGATGCCACGCGAATCTTAGCTTCCGAACGTGGCACAGAGGCCAAGCGTCTTCTTTTGAAGCGGGATGAAGAGTCTTTGTCTCAAGCACTTCGCCTGTACCAGCGTACTCAGCACGCGTGGAAGCAACTTGGTGAGACGGATCTGGAAGCCGCGGCCCTCGTGAGCATTGCGCTGATTTGCTTCGGTCAGCAGAAGCTCAGAGAAGCGGAAACCCAGTTTCGTGCAGCTCTTGTACTGTTCCGCCGTTTACGAGACCGCTTTGGTGAAGCCGTGATGCTCGCGAACCTTGGAACCGTCCTCTGCCAGCTCGGACAACCGGAAGCGTTTTCCGTCCTCACCGATGCCCTCGAAAAGTTACGTGGTTTTGGCGTTAGTCGACACATAGCATCAGCTCTAAACAGCCTCGCGATGCTGTACACAGAAACTGGAGAGTGGAACGCTGCTTTGCATCACTACGTGGAGGCGCGTTCTCATGCGCAAGGTGCCGGCGACACGAGCGGACTCGCCTACATCGCAAACAACATGGGTGTTATTTTTCTGTCGCTCGGGGAGCGCCAAAAGGCCGAAGAGAACCTGGAAACAGCGGCCGCCTTGTTCGCTGGATTGAATGCAGTTCCTCAGGAAGGGCGGGTGTTGGTTCGTCTCGGGCAGGCATCCCTTCTTTCCAGTTATTGGCAGGAAGCTTTAGATTTTGCGGATCGCGCAAAGAGGCTGGTTCGATCGTGCGGAGATCTCCGGCTGGAAGGCGACCTGCTTCGCCTTTATGGAGCGATCGCCGGACAATCCGGGAGATCTTACGAAGCGATAAAACTCTATCTGCAATCCGCGGAAGCGCACCGCCGCGCCGGAAGCCGCTCAGGTGAAGCCGAGGCGCTCCATCATGCCGGCTTAGCCTGGCACTCCGTGGGATCTCCGAGCCAGGCGATGGACCTGTTGAAGCAAGCTCTCGAACTACGCCGCGAGGCGCGCCTGCGCGATGGCGAAGCGGCGACTTTGTACGCGATGGGCCGGATCGAAGCGGAATTGGATCGTTTCTCCGATGCCCTTCTGCTGGCTGAGCAGGCCGTAGCCATTATTGAAGAACTGAGGACGCGGGCTCTCGGCCCGGAGCTGCGGTCCTCCTACTTCGCAACCCGGCAACATTATTGTCATTTCCTGATTCACGTCCTCATGGAGCTTGACCGTCTTGGGGAAACCGGTGTCTCCGAACGCGCGTTCAACGTGTCGGAGCGCGGCCGCGCCCGAAGTCTTGTGGAGCTCTTGAGTGAGTCCGGCGTTGAAATCCGGTCGGGTGTAGACTCCAGCCTCCTCGAGGAGGAACGACGAATGACCCGAAGAATGACATTACTCTCACGGCGACTCTCGAGTGAGAGTCTTACGGATCCGGGCATCTCTCGGCAGTCTGCTGAGAATGAATTCGAAAAACTCCAATCCGAGCGGCAGGCGATCGAGGAACGCATTCGGGCGGCGAGTCCTGCTTACGCGTCTCTTGTTAAACCACGTCCGCTCGATCTTTCATCGGTTCAGGAGTCCATCCTTGACGAAGAGACATCACTTATCCAGTTCGCACTCGGTGAGCCGTGCAGCTATGTCTGGATCGCCGGAAAACACGATCTGCAATGCTTCCGAGTGGCACCTCGTACGCAAATCGAAGATGCGGCACGAAGAGCGCATAAATGGCTGCGTGAGCCACGAAAGGTCTCAGAAGAAGGTGGGCCGAAAATGCAGGACTCCCCCATCGACGAGCTGAGCACAATCATCATCGAACCTATCGCGACGAGTCTTCGAAGCCCGCGGCTGCTGATCGCGGCACAGGGCTGGTTGCAGTATGTTCCGTTCGCGGCCCTGTGCAAGCCAGGATCGCGTAACACTCTTGGCGAAGAACACGAGATCGTGTATGTGCCATCTGTTTCCGCCATCGCCGCACTGCGCGATCAGCGAGCAACGAAGCAGACCGCGCGAAATCACCGGCTTTATGTTCTCGCCGATCCAGTTTTTCAGGCGACGGGCTCGGCAACGACTGAAAGGATGCCCTATATTCGGCCGATCCCGTTTTCAAGGTTGGAAGCGAACACGATCCGGGATTTGGCGTCCGAAGGCGCGACCTTGGCGGTTGGTTTCGACGCCAATCGTGAGGAGTTGCAAACTCGGGATCTTCGCCAGTACCGCATCATCCACTTTGGTACACATGCATTCATCGATGACAAGTATCCGGAGCTGTCCAGCATGGCCTTATCGAGGTTTCGGCGCGATGGCGCCCGGATCGACGGTCTGTTTCGCTTACCGGAGGTTTATAATCTCGATCTTGATGCCGAGCTGGTGGTTCTTGCGGCATGTTCGAGCGCTCTTGGCAAAGACATCCAAGGCGAAGGTTTAGTGGGGCTGGTGCGAGCTTTTATGTATGCGGGCGCTTCGAGCGTTCTCGCAACCCTTTGGGACGTTGACGACCGGGCAACGGCTTACTTCATGCAGCATTTTTACGAGAGTCTCTTGCGGCACAATGCCGGACCCCCGGAAGCCCTGAAGATTGCACAGACGCGATTGGCCACCCATCGCCGATGGAGATGGCCGCATTTCTGGGCGGGATTTGTTCTGCTTGGAGATTGGCGCCGGGAGATGACCCATTGACACAGGCGCAAAGAGCTGAAGAACTCGAATCATTGCGATTTAAACTCATGAACTTGTTTCGCTGGAACCGGTGCGAATCGCCGGAAGATGAAACGCAGGAAACCCTTTCACGAGCGCTGGAAAGGTTGAATGATCCGGATACGGACATACATGTCCCGCTGCAAGCGTACGTGTATGGAATTGCGCGAAATGTCCTTCGTGAAGCAGCCCGCCGGCGGAACCGGGAAATGACAACGGATCCCGGTGCGCCCGTATTCGCTCAGCTGTCGGCCAATTTCCCTCTGAGCGAGGACGACAAAATTCTCATTCAGCAATGCCGCGCTCATTTGTCGGCGGAAGAGGATCACTTGGTGATGGAATATCATCGAAAAGGCGCGGAAGAAGTCGCCAGGGACCGGGGGATTACCGCCAACGCGGTGAGGATTCGCGTCCACCGGATTCACAGGAAGATCCAGGAACTGATGATCAAAGAATGATTCCAGGAGTTTTTTTGAAATAACTTGGGCGCATCATTCACTTGTAGGATCGGAGGACTAAAACACCGTGTCCGGAAGTACTGTTGAACAGCAGATGTTTCGTTATTTGCTCGATCAACTGAGCGACGAAGACCGGCGAGAGATTGAACAGCGCTATCTGGAAGACGACGCGTATTTCGATCTTGTGTGCGCCGCCGAAGAAAACCTGATCGTTGCGTATCTCGACGGGCGTCTTGCGAAACCCGACCACGTCCGGTTTGAGGAAATCTACTCCAGCCATGCCCAACGCCAAAAAGTGGAAACGATCAGCCGCGTCCGACGTTTTGCCAGACATTTACAGGGAAAGGAAACTAAGCGCTCGCTCGAACAGAACACGCCTTCCCTGTTTGGCGGTCTGTTGTGGTTTGCTCTTGTGCCCAGCGCCTCGCGCGGCGCCAACGAACAGACCCTGATCGCGTTGCCGAAGGAGGCTGCGGACATCGGATTGAAGGTCGAACTGGATGAGGTCGAAGAACATGACACCTATGAAGCTCGACTGAAACCAGCTTATGGCGATGATGAGATCTGGCACGCTGACCGGCTTCACGTGGAATCCTCCGACGAGGGCCGGCATCTCCGTGTTCAGATTCCTGCCGCTCTGCTGACGGCGGGCGACTATGTACTTTACGTTAGGGGAATCGATGCGAATGGAAGAGTCGACGATCCGGCCGCATACACGTTCAGCATCCAGCCAAGTAGCTGAGCATAGAATGGTCACGTATGGGATTGGATTACTCGCGCGGGATGCCTCCGATCAAAGGCGTGGCGGCGAGGAGCCCGACAGCATCGGACCACGAAATCCATTGCGCGGAAGGCACAAAGAATAATCCCATGAATTCCACAAGGCTTGCCAGGCAGGCAATTCGGGGAGTCCCATTTTGGGTTCTGGCCGGGTTTGTGGGTCTCAGCGCGGCCGTTCCGGCCAGCTATGCGCAAGGCGGAGGCCCTCCTGGAGGAAATGTTCGGGCGCTCGCCCTGGATCCGGTGAGAGCCGACACGCTCTATGCCGGGACCGGCGGGGGTGTCTTCAAAAGCACGAACGCAGGAACCAGCTGGAGAGATGCCAACTCCGGTCTCACAAATTCCGTTTACGGGAATTCCGTCTACGCCCTGGCAATCGACCCCTCGGAGAATGCCACCGTCTATGCCGGGGGAGATGCCGGCGTCTTCAAATCCACAAACGGCGGAACCAGTTGGGCGGTCAGCTCCGACCTCGAGGGCACAATCGTTCTTGCCTTGGCAATCAATCCCTCGGCGCCCGCCACCATCTACGCCGGGCTAAGCGGCGGCGGGGACTTCGGCGTCGCCAAGAGCGCCAACGGCGGCGCCAGCTGGACCGGCGTCTTCACAAACAACTACGTTCCGGCGTTGGCGATCGATCCCTCGGCACCTGCGACTCTCTACGCTGGGACCTGGACCGGCGTCTTCAAGAGCACCAACGGAGGCACCAGCTGGAGCGCGGTCAATTCCGGCCTCACGAACCTGTCCATTACGACGCTGGCAATCAATCCCACGACACCCGCCACCCTCTATGCCGGGACCGCTGGTGGCGTCTTCAGAAGCACCAACGGAGGCGCCAGCTGGAGCGCGGTCAATTCCGGCCTCACGAACCTGTCCATTACGGCGCTGGCAATCAATCCCACGACACCCGCCACCCTCTATGCGGGAACAGAGGGGGGCGGTCTCTTTAGGAGTACCAACGGAGGAATCAGCTGGAGCGCGGCGAATTCCGGTCTTACTAACACGTTTGTTTCGGCCCTGGCAATCAATCCGACGACACCCAACACGCTCTATGCTGGGACTGGTGATGGCGTCTTCAAAACCAGCAACGGAAGCGCCAGCTGGAGCGCGGTCAGTTCCGGCATTACGAGCACGGAAGTTGGGGCCCTGGCGATCGACCCTGCCGCACCGGCCACAATCTATGTCGGGACTTTTGGTGGGGGCGTCTTCAAGAGCACCGACAGCGGAGCGAGCTGGAACGCCGTTAATTCTGGGCTGACATACCCGTTCGCTTCCGCCCTGGCGATCGACCCTGGCGCACCGGCCACAATCTATGCGGGGACTTTTGGCGGCGTTTTCAAGAGCACCAATGGCGGAGCCAGCTGGAGCGCGGTGAGCTCCGGCCTCACAAACCTCCATGTTCGGACTTTAGCGATCAACCCCTTGACCCCCGCCACGCTCTATGCGGGAACAGAGGGGAGCGGCGTCTTCAGGAGCACCAATGGAGGAATCAGCTGGAGCGCCGTCAATTCCGGTCTTACAAGCATGCAAGTTTTAGCCCTGACGATCGATCCTGCGTCACCCGCTACGCTCTATGCCGGGACTGGTGGCGGCGGCGTCTTCAAGAGCACCAACGGAGGCACGAGCTGGAGCGCTGTGAACTCCGGTCTCACTAACCAATATATTGCGGCTCTGGTGATCGACCGCTCAGTACCAGCCACTCTCTATGCCGGTACAGGTGTAGGGGGCGTGTTCAAGAGCACCAACGGAGGAACCAATTGGAGTGCCCTCAACCCGGGCCTCGACAACCCTCGAGTTGCAGCCCTGGCGATCGACCCCTCGGCGCCTGCCACAATCTACGCAGGGCTAAGTGGCGCCGGTGTACTGAAGGGCGCCAATGAAGGATCGAGCTGGACCGCAGTCAATTCCGGTCTGACGTACCGATCCGTTAACGCGCTGGCGATTGCCCCCTCGGCGCCTGCCACTCTCTACGCGGGAACAGATGGGGGCGGCGTCTTCAAGACCACCGACGGAGCCGGAACCTGGCAGCCGACCGGAGCGAATCTCCAGCAACCCATCTTGTTTTCGTTGGTTGACAGGGGTGGCGTTTCTTTGCTCAGTTCGGGAGCTTCTGTATCGACCGTTGTAGGCTATGCGAGCATTCAGCCCGATGGTGGCATGACTACGCCTTCGGGTCTAGCGATTTTCGGGTACCGACCCAATAACATTCTTGTTTCGGAAGCTAGCGTTCCCGCACCTCCGTTGCTTCAGTTTGCCAGGATTTACGCGGAAATCGATGGTCCGGTAAACACTGGGTTAGCAATCGCGAATCCGAACAATCAACCGGCGTCGATTTCCTTCTTTTTTACGGGTTCGAATGGCAACTTCGGCAGTGGAACGACGACGATTCCGGCTAACGGGCAGATCGCAAAATTCCTCAGCGAGTCTCCGTTCGATGGCGGATCGTCTGTCAATGGGTCCTTCACGTTTAGTTCTTCTCTCCCCGTCGCCGTTGTTGGGCTGCGCGGGCTAACAAACGAACGCGGAGAATTCTTGTTAACTACCTTACCTATCGCCAACCTTGACGCGCCTGCTGCAACAGCCACGCTCGTATTCCCGCAATTCGCCGACGGCGCAGGTTGGACCACACAGATCGTCCTGGTTAATCCGACTGATAGTGTGCTGACGGGCACAATTCAATTTCTGAACGCGTCAGGAGGTCCGGCAGTGGTTGGGGTGAATGGTCAAACGAATTCTGCTTTTACGTATTCGATTCCAGCCCGAATGTCCCAGAAATTGCAGACCTCCGGAACGGGGACCGCAACGCAGTCTGGTTCGGTTCGAGTCATTCCGTCCGGTGACGCGGCTCCGTCCGGGTTGGCTGTGTTTTCATTTCGTACGGGTGGAATTACTGTCTCGGAAGCCGGTGTCCCTTCTGCTCCAGCAGGTAACGCGTTTCGACTCTACGCGGAAGTCGCGGGAAGTTTGGGCCAGAGTGGTTCGATTCAAACCGGTCTGGCGGTGACGAACAATTCCGCGAGTGTCGCTGCAGTCACTCTCGAATTGCATCGGCTGGACGGTTCGTCCACGGGACTGACTGGAAACTTGTCGGTTCCAGCAAATGGAAGAGTGGCAACCTTCTTGAACGAGGTCCAGGGATTTGCTTCGTTAGCACAGCCTTTTCAGGGAATCTTGCGCGTTTCGAGTGTCTCCTCGATTTCCGTTGTCGGACTCCGAGGACGGTACAACGAACGCACCGAGTTCCTGATGACCACGACGCCAGCGACGAATGAGGTCACACCTGCTTCAACGGCCATATCGTTTTTTCCCCACTTCGCTGATGGAGGGGGATTCACCACACAATTCATCCTCTTCAGCGGGCAGCCAGGACAATCCTCAGCGGGAAACATGCGATTCTTTTCCCAGTCGGGAACGGCAGCCGGCCTGCGCCTCACGGGAACCGCCAGCGCTGCGAAGATCTTGTATTCAACAGCATTTGAATCTTATTCACTTGGCTCCCTGACGGGACAAGATAGCTGGTCAGTCTTTGGTAATTCAGCGGCCGTCACAGTCCAGTCGACAGTCGTATTCAGCGGGTCTCGCGCTGTTCTGATCGACGCCGCAGTAGCCGGATCGCAAACCGGTCCGCACCACCTCGCGACGTCGACGGCGTCTGAAACCGTTGTGCGGATGGAGGCCGACGTGCGCCTTGACAGCAGCACAGTCATGACGGGGTGGCAGTTTGCTGCGATGAACAGTGCGCTGAATCAATTCCTTGGAGGATTCAACGTGCTTTCCGACGGGCGTGTACAAATTATTACCGCTGGCAATCCCGTCACAACATCAATGATTCCTCGAAATGTCTGGAATCACTACGCGGTCGCGTACGAGTTTACATCTCAAACCTTCAACGTTTACATCAATGGAGTTCTGATTCGGGCTGGAAATTCATTCGCCACGGCTCAGACGACGTTTGGTCGCGGCCTGTGGGACACGTTTGGAGGCGCCGGTGGAAATGATAAGGGATACATCGACAATTTCCAAATCGCAAGCATCCCATAGCCAATGTGACACGATGGTGTGTGCGCCCTGCGCGTTTTATCGCAACCGCTCCGCTCAAAATGTCACCTTGGCATTGAGGCGAATAGACCTGGAATTGACTTGCGTGTCGAAGGCCGTGCCAAATCCCGGAGACTCGATGACTCTGACCGGAGTCCCGAGATTTGTCTGGTTAAGGATGTTGAAAACCTCAATTCGAGCAGCAAGAGTCCGGCTTGCTCCGATGGGAAAGCTGCGAGTTACCGCTGCGTCAATCGTACGGATCCCAGCCGCGCGAAATGTGTTACGGCCAATGCCTGGGCGATCGGCCAGGTTTCCATCGCCGTTAAGATCCACGGCTGTGTTGGCGGTATAGGGCTGGCCTGTCTGGAATTCTGCAGTAAGCGCGAAGGACAAATGGCGAAACCCGTCCCACGTCACGAACCCGGCAGCGCGGTGCCGCACATCAAAATTCGAGGATGCTCGATCTTTTTCAGGTCTCAAGCTGTCCTCAGGCAGTGCAAAAAAACCACGGCTATCAAACATGTCGGAAACCTCGTCAATCGCGTGGGACCATGTCCAGTTCCAACGAAACTGAAGGCCGTGGCTCAAGCGCTTCAGAATACCCAGTTGGAGGGAGTGATAGCTCGAAGAGGCAGAGTTCTCCATGATCGTGAATGCACCGAGCGAGCGGACGGGCCTGCCTTGATACGGAGGCTCATCGAGAATCCCTATGGGTGCGCCCGGCGAAGACAGCAGCACGGGTGATGAAATGAGTCCGCCGTTTGGTGTCGTGAAGCGAGGCAGGTGTCGTCCCCGAGTCCCAACATAGGCGCTGGATACCAGCCAGTCGTCGCCAAATTGATGTTCAGCCGAAAAGAGAAAGTGTTTGCCGGAGGCGGTCCTTACGTCTTTGGCAGGCAGCGTGAAAGCCAGGCCGTTGCTGCTGAGTATGGCCGACGGATTTGCAGGTTGCTGGCTGAAAAGTGTGCCCAGACCCGTAGCGAAGGCGCCACCCGTGAGATTGTAGACATTCAACGTTCCCGGCCGGACGAGCGGCATTTGAGTGGGCAGGAATTGAAAAAATGTTGGATTGTTCAACAACACGCCGTTGGGCGGGTTGAAGTTCAGATCCAGATTTACCGGGACAAAATTTGGGAATACATTGCGCGACTGGCTCGTAAATGCACCGGGATTTGCATCGAACTGGACGCTGTAGCCTGCGTGAATTGCGCTTTTTCCGTCCCCGACGGGATCCCAGGCGAAGCCAATCCTCGGGCCGAAGTTGTTCCGGTCGGCTGCATAGATTCGCTTCCTCCCCGCAACGAACTGTTGCAATCCGTCGAGTGCTTGATCGAACGCGAGATTTCCGGATCGGATAATCTGCTGGTTCTGGGCACTACCAGTCGGCTCGAGATGACCGAACTGACCGGCTGTCAGGCCAAAGGTCTTCTCAATACGGTTGTTCATTTCGCGCGGAACGGTTTGAAGCTCATAACGGATTCCCAGATTCACGGTGAGATTCTTCGTCACGTTCCAATCGTCGTGAACGAAGAAGTCATATTGCGTCAGTCGCAAACCGATTCTCGTATCCGCCGATGGGTCGGTTGTGAGGGCCTGCAGGAAACCGGAGGGAGCGCCAAGAGCGGCGAGATCGATGCCATGAAGCCTCGCGTCATCGGTGGCAAATAGGCAGAATGGATTTTGAATGCAATTGGAGCCCACGCGGCCATAGCCAAATATCATCAAGGGACGACTGTTGCGGTCGGCAAAACTGTTGAGCTGGGAATTGCGGATATCGAAACCCAGTCTGGTGACGTGCCTGTCACCAATTCTAGTAACGAAATCGCTCAATTGATAGGTGTTGTCCACCCGGCCCTGAGGAAAGTTGTATACATCCACACCAATCGCGCTGTACGGCAAAATCGACAGTTGACCGATTGGCCCGCTCACTCCGAATGGTCCAAAATGGCCAAACCGCGTGTCTACCTCTCGAATGAAATCCGGTTGGATACCGAGTGGGGAGGAACCGAATAGCAGAGGACTGCCCTTTTCCGGGGGAAACGCGAGACGGTTTCGTCCGTATGAGGCGCGGAACGCATTTCCCCAGGACGCCCCGGCGCTGTTCGCAAAAAGCGAGAGATTCTGAATGCGCGACCGTGTTCCAACAGCCGAATTGATCGCTTCGCCGGTGAAAGGAATGCGTGATTCGTCCTGCGTAAAATTATAACGGGCAGCAAAGCTATGCGCAGATTTGTGGCCATCCAGTTTCACCGAAAAAGCGTTGCTATTAGCGTGAAATGATTCAGCCTGAGAATAGTTATGTTCCCTGAAGGGTCCGGCAGTGTTATTGGGAAGCGGGTACAAGGAAAGGATGCTTTCGCCGGCAGTGCTCGAATACGGAATTAGCCGGTCGTTGAAGAGACTCTGCAATTCACCCATTGGAACAAAGCCATTCCTGGTGCGCAGCCCTCGTTCGGCGATTGCTGGCACAATAAAATGTTGCAACGCCGTCCCATGGCTGCGCTCAGATTCCTGAGACACAAAGTAAAAAAGACGGTTTGGTATGACGGGGCCACCAATTATGCCACCATACTGAACGAAAGTGGAGTCGTTGCCCGAGTAACGGCCACCGTTCAAGCTTCCTTTGTTGACGGAGTCTGTAAATGGGGTCTCGAAAACGTTGCCCGTGTTCAAGGCATCGTCGTTAAACAAACCATAAACCGCACCATGTGCGATGTTCTCACCCGACCGGGAGATAGCGTTGACCATCGAACCGGTGTTGCGGCCGAAGTATGCAGGCAATCCGGCCGTCATAATCTGAAACTCTTCGACACTCTCACTACTCTGCGGGACGAGCGCTACAAAGCCCTGACGCCGGACGCCGATGTCCTCATCATTGTTGTCGGATCCGTCAACCGTGAAATTGTTGCTGCGGCTGCGCAGACCATTCACAGCAAATTGTCCGATAGAACCGACACCGATGCCGACGGCTGGTCCCTCGCCAGATGAGAAGGGCGCGCGCGCGACGCCGGGAGCAAACAGCGCCAGCTGATCGAATGTGCGGCTTCCCCGTAAAGGGAGTACCGAAACAATAGATGAATCGAAATTCGATCTCAGGGCCCAATCCCGGAGCGAAACCAATGAGGTCAGGCCCGCCCCTGTCGCCGGGGCGGAAGCGGCAGGGATCTGAGCCGCTGAAGTCAGACTAAACACTCCTGACCTCGCTGCTACAAGCGGGACGTGGTCCGGTTGCTTGGACGTTGTCGTACCTATCCTCGATAAAGCAAAAACCGGAATTACCAGTTTCGGTTGATTGAGAGGCACGCGAATTTGAGGATACTCCTGGCCGACATAGCCCATCTTGTCGGCCCGTACGCTATAGATGCCTGGCTCCGTGAAGGCAAATACGTAGTTACCTCGGGAGTCCGTCAAGGCAGGCCGGGAACGTCCAGTACGTAGATTCGAAAGCCGCACCGTCGCATCTTTAAGCGGCTGCCTGCTGTCTCTCTCGATCACACCACCATAGACTTCGCCGGTCGTCGTACTCTGCGCCGTTGCAAGAACTCGAAGTCCAAGCGTGAGCACGCAAATAAAGATTGCGATCCAGGCGAGCCGAAGTCTCATAGTTACGGACAAGTCGCAGAGGACAGGGTACCCGCCATAAACGCCTTCCATTCATCCCGGCCGAGACTCCGCGTCAGCAGAGCGCATGTCTGTTGGATCAAATCCTCTTTCCGCAGAAAGTGCCGCGTGAGAGATGTCTCATCGACAACATCGAGGTAGCGGCCATCAAAGCTGAAAGCTGCACCTACCGGTTGAACCTCTTTCGGAATCCGGAATAATGCCGTTCCCGTGACGGTTTCGATCACCTTGATATCGAAAGAGAACTGGCCGCCGCCCGTTGCTAAAAGGCTGCCGTCGTGGTTGAAAAGCAACAGAGTGGCATCGGCATCTTTCAATTGCCACGCGACCTGTCCCGTCGATACTTGATACAGGGACAGGTTCTTATTCTCGCTGGAAATCGCCAGATGGCGGCCATCGGGACTGAACGCTGCTTTTTTAACCGGGGTCTCCAATTGAACCTCGAATACCTTGCCCTTTGTGGCGACGTCGAATACCGTGACAGCTGGATCTCGGCCAACGGCTGCGACAAGCTTTCCGTCATCATTAAGCGCGAGGAGATGAGCATTGTTGAACACCAGCCGGTCTTGCCGGCTCTCGTCAATCCGGAAGACTTCGATGTTCGCGCGCGTCGCCCACGCCACTGTTTGCCCGTCACCGCTTATCGCTTCTGAAAGCAAGCCAGGTACGGCAGCCTTACGATATTGTTTTTGGGTTTTCAGGTCGTAAGCTGTCATCCCAGAGGATCCGCTGGCGGCTACGAAAACCGACTCATCGCGGCTGTACTGGATGACACCCAGGATGAGATCCCGGGGCACCGTCAGTTGCCACCGCTTGTCACCGTTCAGGCGATCAATTACCGCAAGTTCCAATGCGGAACCACCACTAAACGTGGTTAGGTACCGTCCCAGTGGACTGATACCGATTGTGCCGGCCACAGGTAACACGTTGAAGGCGATCCTGTTTAACACGTTCATCGTTCGTACCATCTTGTCTGCGGACACCAGGACAAGATCGTTATCTGCGGTGAACGCCAGAGATTTGACAGAAAAGCCGACAGGGATCATTGCGATCAACCGGCCCGTGTCCGTTTCCATAACTCGCGCAGTCCCGTCTTCGCTGCCGCTGGCTACATACTTTCCGTTCTGGCTGATCGCAACGGCATAAGCCGTCTGTTGATGTGTCACCTTGGCGATCTCGGCAGCGTTACTGCTCGTTTTTTTTACCGCCACACTATTGTCTAGATATGGAAGTGCGATGAGGGCGGCGCCGGAAGAAAGCGCCAGGCTTGGAATGGCCGCCCCGCCTTGGATAGCCCAACTGCGCCCCGTGGTTAGTTCGAACAGAGTGACTTGCGTGCCTGATACGCCCTGGTGTAAGGCTCCGAGGAAGCTTCCTTCCGGACTGAGAGTCAGAGCAAGAATTGGGTATTCCGTTTGGAATTGCTTGAACTGCGCGACACCGCCTCCTAGAGAAAACACTCGAATCGTTGTGTGGGACAAAGGATCGGCAACAGCGGTTGCCAGGTATTTTCCGTTTGCACTAAAGGTGACAACTGCATCGGCACCTTCACCTTCCGATATCACTAACTCTCCCGTTTGAATATCGAATAGTCTGAACCCACCAGTTCGGAGTCCTAAGCCCAGATATTGGCCATCCGGGCTGGCTGCAACCGTCGCGATTTCTCGGGTTTGCTTGAACGAATGAGGCAGGGCCTTTTTATCCGAGACGGAAATGACTTGTGCAGACAGGTTTGCCTTGTCCAGGCACGCTAAAAAATGTCCGCCAGGCGAAAACGTCATCTTTGCGTCGCAATCGATTTGAAATTGTGCGATCTGTTGCGGCAGTAGAGTGATGGCTTCCCTCAAGAGCGACTTGGCTTCTTCCGTATCGTCGAGTTTCAATGACTCGATGGCGAGAAGTGCCGCCTGATCAAATTTCGCAGGCTGCGTGCTTCTTATCAGAATGGCCGGCGACAGCAGTGTTCGCGCCTGTGCAATGCGCCTCTCGTTGGAAGCGCGATACCATTGCACTGCCGCGACGGTCGCGAAAGCTAACGTGATCGCCAGTCCCACAACAAGATTTCTCACTTGGTTTCTGCGCCGCCGTACTTCCAGAAGGGATTGTTTCCGGCGTTGTTCAGCGCTCAAATGTATGAATTCGTGCTCCTCCTCGTTGAGATCGGGCATCCGTGACGCCTGCTGACGCTCGGCCTCATCCAACAGGGCGCCGCGCAAAAGGCTGTCCCTGTCGCGATTCACGAGCTGCCACTCCGCCAGCAGAAGTCTTAAGCGCTGCCGCCAATGCAGGAACTCTCGATCTTCGTTAAGCCAGCCCTGCAGATCGGTCCATTCGCGTATCAATGCCTCGTGCGATATTTCGACGGTTTCCCCTTCAGAGTCGGTGCGGGACGTAATTATGAGGCGGGCTTGTGCCAGTTTATCGATAACAGGCCGGACCGACGGGTCGAGATCTTTCAAAAGGACTCGCTGGCGGGTATCTTCCAAACCTTGCCCCGGCTCCGCAACACGAACCAGGCGAGTAAAGATCCGTCGAACGGATAACTGCTCTTCCGAGTTGAACGTACCGAGTTCCATGTGAGCGCTATGGCTAATCGCCTTGCTTAGACCACCCAGTTCTTCGTAGGCCGCGTGCGTCATCAAGCGGCCGCTTCGCTTCTCCCATAGCTGCGTGAGCGCAAACTCGAGGAGAGGTAACCGGCCGGCCTCTTCTCCCAGATCTTTCAGGAGACGATCGACTAATCCTGGTTCGAAATCGAGATCGACTTCCTTGGCCGGCTTTACGATGGCGCTCTCGATCTCACTACGACCCATCGAACCGACATTTACCACCCCCTTTTCCAGCAGATCGCTAAGTTTCGGGTCCAACTGGATGGCATGGCCGTAGTAGTCCGCTCTTAGTGTGAGCACAAATTGGACAGGAGCATGGCCGATCGCTGAAATCATGGACTTAACGAACGATTTGCCATCGTCCGGGGGCGTGATCGTAATGAGCTCTTCGAACTGATCGACGATGATCAGCAATCGATCAGTTCCCTTGGACTTTTTGATGATCCGTTCAACAACCGCTGCAAGTTGGTCGTTGCGGGAAGCCAGGCCGTCGCCCAACTCTTTGACCTTTCCAAGACGTTCCACTTCGTCGGTAATCGCCGGTTCCAAGCGTGAGATCAGCGAATCGGCGAGCCGGTGAAAAGGACGTTCGCCCGGCGTAAATGAAATCGCATCCCACGTTTTATCGGGTGGCCGCCGGCGCCGCAGCATGGGGATAAGACCCGAAAGCGCGATAGACGATTTACCACTGCCCGAAGGGCCGATCAGAGCCACTAGTCCACTTTCGCTCGCAACTCTCTCCGCCAAACGGTTGGAAAGATCTTCTCGTCCGAAGAAGAATCTGGCTTCCTCTTCGCCAAAAGCCTTTAGTCCCTGATATGGACATACGCCGGCCTGCCGAACGAAGTCCGGTCTCATGCCCGGGGCGAGGAGCATAAACAGTTTTCTTCCCCACGCCAGAGGGGTGGAAAGCACATGCGCCAGGTCGGGGCTCCTCTGAGGCATACCAGCCTTCGCGACCGCCACGACACGCGGGTTCCCGCGAACGATATCGACGCACGGTCCACCGCTCATTCCCCGCGCGACGCGCACGCCTGTATATTGTGCGCCGGTGGAATAATTCAGACGAAGGGATTCTTCTCGGGAGCCCTCGATAATAGCTTCAATGTATGGGTAATTGGTCGGGATAAGACAATTAAGGACTTTCGGCTCGAAACCTTCTCCCGAACTTCGCTTCACGAATCCGACTACGACTACGTCGTCACCGCGCTGTACATCCAAAGATAACGTCAATGGCTGTGGAATCGGAGGGGGAACGATAAGTAGGCCTAGATCGATCTTTCGGTCGAGCAAGGACCTGCGAACCTGAACCTGCCGACAATCGGTCCAATCGCTCGTTTGGGGATCCCAAACGCATACCCATACCCATGCCGCACTGCCCTGCAGGACGTGTGCGGCCGTCAAGAGCAGGCCGTCCTTGTGGGCAAGAAATCCGGAACCCCAACTTTCTTTCCCCGGCACCCTGGGATCGGAGACGGTCGGCGGACGAATAACCGCTAAGGCGGGATAGACCTGTTCCGGTTCAAATATTTCAACCAGATCTTCCGGCATACGTGCTTCCTTATTGGCGTCGTCCTGTGAAAGCCGCCCGCGATTATACCCCTTCGTGAAATTTTCCGGATCAGCTGTGCATCTTATAAGCAGCTGTTCGCGCGTCTCCGAGCGCTCCATTGGATAGAGGATAGGAAATCGTTGCTATAAGGGAGGCTCTTCAGTGCAAAAACGTGCCCTACTAAATCGCCCAAAGAACGCCATGGCTATGAGACTGTGGCGAGGGTCTTCATTCATTGACCAAGAATCAATGCGCCGTTATATTGAACGCCACATCCCACGAATGCGCTCATCTACACAGTCGTTCGGACGCCTAAGTAGTATTGTGCTGGGAATCCTGCTTACAGTTTCCGGCGCCCGCGCTCAAAGTGTGGTAGTTGGGTATACCGAACTTCGGCCTGGCGGCGAAAGCAACGCGGCGCCGACCGCGTCCGCCGTCTTCAGTTATCGAAACTCCGAAGGTGTTCTCGTCTCCGAAGCGGGCGTGTCAGCCGTTCGGCTGCTGAAGCGCGGCCGGATTTTTGTCGGCGCAGGGACACGGACCGGCCTGGCGATCGTCAATCCGCAGTCGGGGACTTCCCGCATCAACCTATCGCTTCGAGACTCCGCCGGGAAGGTTGTGAATCAGTCCACACTCGTCCTCGAACCAGGACACCAAACCGCGAAGTTCGTTGACGAACTGTTCAACAATGTCCCTGCCGGCTTTCGGGGGTCGCTTACTTTTGAAAGTCTGACCGGCCATGGGGCGATCACTTTAAGAGAGTCGCAGAACAGTTACCTCGAGCCACTGTATGCTACTCTGCCGGTTGTCGATCTCGACGATGCCAGGTCGTCTGAGCCGCTGACCTTTCCTCATTTCGCGGCGGGGGCGGGATACCAGACCGAAGTGGTGCTGGTCAATGGCGGTAGCACTCCGTCCAGAGGGCGCATTCGGTTCTTCGGATCGGATGGGCTCCCGTTTCCGCTGAATCTCGACGGCCTTCAAACCTCCGAAGTTCCTTATGAACTCGAACCTGACGGCGTGTTTCGCGTGGAACTCGCCGGTGGGGACAAGGTCCAGGTTGGTTATGCAGTTCTGACTCCGGAAGCCGGTTCCACCCCTTCGGGAAGTCTCATCTTCAAGCTCTCGGCCGACGGTCATCTGGTTTCCGAGACCGGCGTCGGCGCAACGGCGCCGACGAAAGCGGCGAAAATATTGATCGATAATGTCGGAAGGCAGACCGGCTTCGCTCTGGCGAATCCAGGTCCCGTACGCGCCGAACTGAGGATCAGCCTGCAGGATCGCTTTGGAGTCTTACGACGCGAGGTAACCGAAACCATTTCCCCTGGAGGACATCTCTCGAAACTCGCTCACGAACTATTTCCGACTCTTTCTGCGGGTTTCACCGGCTTCATTGAGATCCACAGTTCCGTCCCCGTCGTTCCTATTACGATTCAACTCACGATCAACAGCAGGGGCGTCGCGGTATTGACAACGTTGCCAGTCGCAGACCTGGAGGCGCCGGCACTTCGCGGCGACCTGATTTTCCCGGAAGTCGTTGTCGGCGGCCGGTTTTCGACACGTATCGTGCTTATCGCGACCGCCGCATCAGAGTTCACTTTGTACCATCGCACCGCCGATTCGCGCCCATGGGGCCTTGGTCCGGACGGCGGTTCAAGCGTTCAGTTCAATCTGGCAGCCGGACAAGGGATCCGGTCGTTTCCGGGAAGTGACGCCCGGATCGCGACCGTATCCGTTCGCGATCCGATCACGAACCTGCCGACCAGCGAGATCAGCCTGGCGGCGGGCACTTCGGCCAGGCCTCTCATTCTGGTGGTGGACACCCTCGGAAACGCGCGCGATGACCTCCCTCTGGATTACGTCAGCCTCAGTCCCAACGTTGCCACCGTACGTCCCGACGGTCTGTTGACTGGTTTAACGTCCGGTTTCTCGACTCTGTTGGTT
>Ga0137397_10000003_pt1 | contig 142602 bp, 115 predicted proteins | sample czorhiz116metaG_FD_106658 | JGI IMG/M metagenome (GOLD analysis project Ga0137397, IMG submission 106658) | Vadose zone soil microbial communities from Angelo Coast Range Reserve, California, USA - czorhiz1.16 metaG | ecosystem: Environmental > Terrestrial > Soil > Vadose zone | place: USA... | reverse complement strand
TTCTCCGGTTTCACCCGAGCTTGGAATTTGAGCGAAGTGTATTGTTCCCCTTGAGAAGGAGGGGTGGACGCGCCATCAATAAAATGCTGCGAAGCTAGCGCTGATGGCGCGGACGGGGTGGTCGGTCACACGAAACGTTTCGCCGGACTGACCACCCCGTCCACCCCTCTTTTGCAAGGAGGGGAATACTTTTTGAACATTTGGCCAAGCGCACTGATCATTAATCACTAATCAATTTTCAGGCTTCATCCGGATTTTTCTTTGTTTAATTCCGTTCCTTTAGTCTTTCGATCAGCTTTTTCTCCTTAGCCAGGATCTGCTCCTCCGTCCCGCGCCGCGCAATGGCGTATTCGTTCATGTCCACCAGCATGAAGGAAGCAATGAGCGGAAACTTCTCCTTCGCCAGACGATATTTCTCCTGCTCGATGAACCTGTAATCGGGATGCCCCTGGGCCACTGTCCTCAGCTCGGCCTCCCAGAATAGCTGCCTGAAGTTCTGCCATTGATAAAACCTCATCCGGTACGCCAGAGGCACTACATATTGGGCAAGCTCACGGTCAATCGGCTCGATCTTCCGGAACAGGCGATCGGCGCTGTCCAGCGCCTCCTGAAACCGCGAAGCAACGCCCGACTGCACAACCTCCAGCGGAACGCTGTAGCCGTGGTAGGTGGAGAAACCCTGCCGCTCCTGGGTCATCATGCGATGGCGATGCAGATCGCGATACGACCCGATATCCATCACGATCTCGAACCGAAGGTAACCATTCTCGAAGGCGCGCCCAACCTTCTGCCAGCGCGCCGTCCGGTTCTGAAGATATCGTTCCATCAGCGCCCGCTTCTCCGTTTCATTCAGGCTCTTCGCTTTGCTCAACGCCTGGTCCCAGCTTCCATGCGTCTGCTGGAAAATGATTGCCGCCAGGATCTTCAGTTCCGATTCCGGATCGTATTCGACCAGCCGGACCTCGGGTTTTAATCCGCGATTTACGGCCGAATCGCCCACAAACTCTCGAACCGCCTCGTAGCGCCGGTGAAGGTACGTCTGATAGTCCTTCGATTTTTCGTCCGCGACGCGGAGCAGCAAAGAAGGGATCTCCTTATCGAGCTCCTGTTTCAGTTCCTGCGCGAACCATCGCAATTCTCCAAGCGGATGGCGCGCCGTCCGGTTGATCAGGTATTCGAATGCCTGTGCATTTCCGCGAAAGGCAACCTGGCCGAGCGTGGCCATCGGCAGCAGTCCGCGCAGCGTGTCGAAGGCTTTCTTTTCAAGGATGGAATCCTTCTCTTCGAAGTTCTTCCGCAGCCACTCCTGCAACGTGGGAAGCAGGGCCACGTACGTGTCAAATAGATGATCCATGGTCGCGATGTATTCACCCGTGAGACCATGCCGCTCGAGGTCGGGCCGGGGAATGTAGTAAAGGTACCGGCCGCCGGACTTCGTTCCGAAGTTGACGTAGCGTGTGGACTTTTCGATCGGCTCGAGGCCCACCCGCTGATCCTCGATGAACTTCATCGCCACCTGCGAAATGCCCCAGAGGATCACGTGCGTGCCGGTCACCTGAGCGATCGAATCATCACCATACTGCGAGAGCCATTTGGAATAGAACGCCTGCGCTCGCTGGTTGTTGAGGATGTTTTTGAAGCCATGATCCTTCAGAAAGCCGACGGTCTCCTCCAGTTCCGCTGCCAGCTTCGGGTCCCCTCCATCGAGGATCGGATAGATGTATTCCTTGAGCAAAACCTCAAACAGCGATCCTGCTGCGCGGCTTGCGCGCGAGCACAGGGCTCCGGCGATTTCCGGAGGAAGATTTCTGAGGACGGACACGATTCCGTCGGGATTGCTGGCGAACGCTTCCAGGAAATGCCGGTCGCGATCGGACCAGTTTCCAGGGGAGAAATCCGGGCGATATTCATTTAGAATTTCACGCATGAGTAAGGAGCCTACGTTCCTTGAGGGTCTGTTTGGGTCCGCGCTCCCGCTGATCATCGCGCTGCTGCTGTTTCCGCTCGGCGCCTTTCTGATCTACATCTTCTGGTTCGGCATCGACTGGATCATGGACTGGCTATTTTGATACGCGTGATTGGCGGCTTCTCAAGGTTTCTAAAAATCCCGCGATGTCCTGCCTGTCGGTGAGCGCCTTCTCAAACAGATCACCAAATTTATCCAGGCGTTTGAAAATCGTCTTGATCGTAAATGCATTCGGATCGATGGGTTTCTTGAATTCCTCCCATTTCAGCGGCGTCGAAACCGGAGCGCCGGCCCTTGGACGCGGGGAGTAGACGGACGCGACTGTTTTGCCGCGGATGTTTTGAAGGAAGTCGACGTAAACCTCGTGCGGCTTCCGACGTTTGACCACCCGCTGAATTGTCGCAATCGCCGGCAGCCGTTTTACGACGATGGAGGCCACCGCCTCCGCAAAAACCCGCACATCTTCGTACGTAAACGTGTTTTCCAGTACCGGCAGAAACACATGAATACCGGAGGCGCCGGAGGTTTTCGGATAGCTCCTCAAGCCGAGCTCGTCGAGGACTGCCTTGAGAACGACGGCCACTTCCTGCACGCTTGAAAACGGCGCTTCGACGGGATCCAGATCGAAAACCAGGTAATCCGGAAAGTCCATGTGCTGAATGCGCGACATCCACGGGTTCTGCTGAATGTTGCCGCTGTTGGCAATATAGAGAAGCTGGTCGCGGTCGGCGCCGATGAAGTAGCGGATGTGTCGTTCGACGTCCGCGGACCAGATCTTCTCGGTGCGAATCCAGCCGGGCGTGTAGTCCGGAGCATCCTTTTGATAGAACGAGGGGCCGTAGATGCCGTCCGGGAAGCGTTCGAAGACCAGCGGGCGGTCGAGCAGATGCGGGATGAGATACGGCGAAACTTTGTCGTAGTAGTCGATGAGGTCGCCTTTGGTGTAGCCGTCATCGGGCCAGAACACCTTGTCCAGGTTGGTGAACTCGATCTTTGATGAACGCGGGCCAGGAGAATCAGCCACAAAAGGCACAGAAGGCACAGAAGGCACAGAAGGCGCAGAAGAGTTAGACCCTTTTGCGGCTTTTGTGGCTGATTCCAGCCCACGTTCCGGAATCGACTCCTCGAGGGTGCACTGTTCCGGATCGATGTCATCCCGAAAACCCTGAAATATCGGCGCGCGCAGTTTCTTGTCCGGCGTCCACTCGGTGAACTTGACCTCGCACACGAGCTCCGGCCGAACCCAGGTGGACTTCTTCAGCTCGGCCGGAACTTCCTTGAACGGGTTCTTCTTCGTCACAAGCGGAGTCAACGCCTTGTATGCCTCCGCCAGCGTTCGATCATCGAATCCGCTGCCCGTTCGCCCCACGTGAATCAGATCGCCATTCCTGTAGAGACCCAGCAGCAGCGCCCCAAAGTGCTTTCTGGAACCCTCCGGCGGCGTGAATCCTCCAACGACGAAATGGTCCGTCTGCTGCGTCTTGATCTTCAACCAGTATTTCGACCGCGCCTGCTGATACTCGCTCTTCTTCAGCTTGGCGACGATGCCCTCGAGCCCATGCTTCTCCACGGCTTTGAAAAATTCGACTCCGTTTCCCTCGACATGGTCCGCAAATCGAATCCATTCATCATTGTTCGGAATCAATTTGCGAAGAACGGCTTTCCGCTCGATCAGCGGAAACTTCATCAGGTTATAGCCGTTGAGATAGAGGAGGTCGAACGCGTAGAAATAGACGGGAATCTGCTCATCGGCCATCGCGATATTCCTGGCACCCGACAGGTGGATCCTGGGCTGGATGAGGTTGAAGTGGGAATGCCCTTTCTCGTCAAGAGCGACGATCTCGCCGTCGATCACGGCCGTGTCCACCGGAAGCTGGCTGAATGCCGCGGCCAGAGTCGGAAAGCGGTTCGTCAGGCCCTTGGCGTTGCGTGTCCACATATCCAGCTTCGCGCCGTTCTTGACGACAAGAGCGCGAATACCATCGAGTTTCAGCTCGAAAAGCCAATCTTCTCTGGTGAAAGGTTTCTCGACGAGCGTCGCGAGCATCGGTTGAATGTCCTTCGGGAGGGGGACGCGGCCCGGTTCTTTCATGCCGTACTGCTCGAGTTCGCGTTCGATGGGCGTCACCCACTGCTTGCTTCGAGACTGCTCGCCCATTTCATCGACGAGTTTCCCGGACACGACGGATTCGGGGCGCGACTCGGTGACGTCGATGTCCGTCGAGGAGTGCTCGTCGCGTTTCTTGAAAAAGATCCATTGCTTCGGCTCACGGCTGCCGCGCACAAGAATCCACTCCCCTTTGAGCTTCTTTCCTTTCAGGACGAAATGAAGCTTGCCTTTCTTCCATCCTTTCTCCGGCGTTTCGGGATCGACCATTTCGTAGGTTCCGTTATCCCAGATGATGACCTTGCCTGCGCCGTAATTGCCCTTCGGGATCGTTCCTTCGAAGGAACCGTAGTCCATGGGATGATCTTCGGTCTCCACTGCGAGGCGTTTGTCGGAAGGATTGAAGCTGGGACCCTTGGGAATGGCCCAGGATCGAAGGACGCCGTCCATCTCGAGCCGGAAATCATAATGAAGCCGAGTGGCCCGATGCTTTTGAATCACGAAGCTGTTGCCCGGCGCTTTCTTCAGGTTGCCCGCAGGCTCGGGCGTTTCATCGAACTTTCTCTTCCTTTTGTACTCTTCGAGACCCATCAAACCTATAATAGCGGCATGGGACGCATGAAAATCAAAAAGAAGGAAGTGGTCATTCCATTCCGCGAGACGCTCGCCTACCGGATGATCCTTCTCACCGGCTCGATCATATTGTTCCTTTTCACGTTGTACGTGATGATCGGTGCCCTGCGAGCCGGCATAACTGTCTCCTTTATCGGCGCCGGTGTTGTTGGCGTCGCCGCCGCCTTCGCCATCTTTTACAACCTGGATCACCTTCGCGATGCCAGGATTCCCAAAAAGACCCTCAGCCGCATGAAACGCAGGTAATTCGGGGACAGACAAAAGATCTGACCAATGCTCAATTCCCATCGGATGGGAATTGAGCATTGGGAATTGAGCATTGGTCAGATCTTTTGTCTGTCCCCGAATTACCCCCTCCGCAGTTACCGGGAAAAAGAAGAAGTCCTCGGTTGATTTGTCAAACCCACGGGCCTACGATCCTCGTTGCACGTAACGGTTAAGACATCGAGGGAGGGGCGTCTATGAACAACCGAAGAGCGGTTTTCAGACGAACAGCGGTGTGGATCGTTCTGTCCGGCGCGCTGGCATTATCGGCTGCCGCAGAAGACTTCCAGGGCATTGCCGTGGAAAACTTTCTGCTAACCGCAAAGATCACAGGCATGAAGTCCATGAATGTCGGTGTAACACTGCCTCGGAAAGCCACGATGGAGTTGGACGGCGCAAGCCATTTCGCTGTTTTCAAGGTCATCGACGAAAAGAAAACCGGCGCTACCCAGCTCGACCGGGGCGTGGAAATGGAGTTTCAGGACAGCTGGCGTACGGAGATTGCAGCCTATGAGTTGGACAAGCTGCTCGGCCTGGGGCTGGTGCCGGCAACGGTCCAGCGAAACTACGACGGCAAGCAGGGTTCGATGCAGTATTGGGTCGATTCGAAATGGACCGAGGGAGAGCGGCTAAACCTAAAGCTTAAGCCTCCGAATCCCATCGATTGGAACCAGCAGGTCGCCAAGGTTCGGCTCTGGGATAACCTGATCTACAACACGGATCGCAATCTGGGCAACCTTCTTATCACTGAAGACTGGAAGGTGCGCCTGATCGACCACTCCCGCACGTTTCGGCCTTTCGCTCAATTGAAAGATCCGAAGCAGCTCACGACTTTTTCCAGAGAGCTTCTTGCAAAGCTGGAAGGACTGACCGAGCCGGCACTCAAGGAGCACTTGGGAAAATACCTGACGCCTTACCAGATCGATGGACTTGTGAAGCGGCGCGCCGCGATTCTCGCTCTTTCCAAAAAACTTGTAGCGGAAAAGGGAGCTGGCGCAGTGTTATACCGGTAGGCGATGGGAAAACGTCTCTGGATCTTTCTGCTGTGTCTCTTCACTCTGGCGGCGGTCCACGACCGCCGGATTCCCGGCGCTTCCGGAGCGCCGCTACTACAGTCTGCCCGCGTGGTCGCAATCGGCGACATTCACGGCGATTTCGATGCCTTTGTGGGAATTCTGGAACGAGCGCAACTGGTGGACACCAACCGGAAGTGGTCGGGCCGCAACACCACGCTCGTTCAGACCGGCGACTTCCTTGATCGCGGGCCCAAAACGCGCGCCGTCATCGATCTGTTGATGGCGCTTCAAAAAGACGCCCCGCGCCAGGGCAGCCGCGTCATCGTTTTGATGGGGAACCATGAAGCGATGAACATTTACGGCGACCTGCGCTACGTGACTCCAGGTGATTACGCCGGCTACGTGGATAACAGGTCTGAGAACCGCAGGAAGTCCGCGTATGGCGCGTTTGCGGCGATGTACGCAAAGGCTCCGCCGCTTTCCGAAGATGAATGGATGAAATTGCATCCTCCCGGATTTATCGAGCATCGGGAGGCTTTTGGACCGGACGGCCGATACGGGAAATGGCTTCGAACCCTGCCGGCGGTCGCCCGCGTGGATGACTCCATCTTTCTACACGGCGGCATCCATCCTGATTTCGCGTCATGGACCGTGGACAAGATCAATGAAGGCGTGCGAGCCGAGGTCAAGGCATTCGATGCCTACAAGAAATTCATGGTTGACGAGAAGATTGCGCTTCCATTTTTCACTCTGGACGAACTGGCAAGTGTCGCGCGCACGGCTGTTGAAAAGAAGTTCGATGCACTAAAGGATTTTATCGGATTGGGTGGCTGGCTCAGCATACATCCGGACGGTCCCCTCTGGTTTCGAGGTTATGCCGAATGGACCGATGCCGAAGGAGCGCCACGGATCCAGCGTCTCGCCGAAGGCTTCGGAGTCTCCCGTTTCGTCGTGGGCCACACACCGCAGGCCGGCCGGATCGCCGCGCGATTCGGCGGAAAGGTCTATCTGATCGATACTGGCATGCTTTCCAGCTATTATGCCGGCGGGCGCGCAACGGCACTTAATATCCAGGATGGAAAAGTAAGCGAGATCTCTGAACAGGGAAATTCCGGGCTCTAGCCGCGTAGCGGCGCAAGAATGTAGCCTCGGGCGAAGCCCGGGGCGGGAGTCGGTTTGCGCTCCGCGCGATAATCATGAAATTCATCAATCGTTTTTTGAATCTGCGGCCGGGAGAATTCGTTCGCGGCCTGCCGCTCTTCAGCTACTACTTTCTCATCATCGCGTCCTACGTGATGGGCCAGGTGGCCCGGGCCGCCCTGTTTCTCGATAAGTTCACCGCGGCGGAAATGCCGTATGTGGACATCGCGAGTGCGGTGCTCGTCGGTATTGTCGTCGCTTTTTACATCCGGATCGGCCGGCGCTATGGCCTTGGAAATCTCCTGATTTTCAGCTTGTTGTTTTTCACTCTCCACCTCGCCCTCGTCTGGTGGGCAGTCCACTATTACAAATGGCCCTGGCTGTTTCAGGCGTTTTACATCTGGGTTGGTGTTTTCGGAGCCCTTGCGACGGCGCAGGTCTGGACCCTCGCGAACTATGTATGGACCACGCGGGAAGCGAAACGACTCTTCGGTCTTCTGGGAAGCGGAGGAATCATTGGAGCGACTTTCGGTGGATTCCTGTCGAAGTGGATGGCATCGACGTTCGGGACCGAAAGCTTATTAATCGCCATGGGCCTGTTCCTTTTGTTGTCTGCGGGGCTGGTCGTCATTATATGGGGCCGGCGCGCGGCGGAGCAGGCTGAAACGTCTCACGCAACAGAGAGCCCGGCAAGCCTGCTTGACAGCTTCAGGCTCGTGCGGAAGTCTTCCCATTTGCAGGCCATTGCCGCGCTGATTTGCATTTCCTCGGTCGTAACGACGATTGCCGGCTGGCAGTTGACGGCCGTTGCCAAAGCAACCCTGGTTGAAAAGGATGCGCTCGCAGCTTTCCTGGGCGCGTTTCAGGGATACATGGGAATCGGCTCGCTCATCGCCCAGCTCTTTATCACAACAAATCTCCTGCGCCGGTTCGGCGTGGGCGCTGCTTTGCTCGCTCTCCCGCTCACTCTGACTGCAGGTTCCGCAAGTGTTCTTGTCTGGGGGACACTCTGGTCTGCCACCTTCCTCAAAGGCGGCGACAAGGTCATTCGATATTCGATCGATAAATCCGCGACGGAACTGCTTTATCTCCCCGTGCCGGCGAACATCAAACTCCAGGTCAAATCATTCATCGACACCGTCATCTGGAGATTCGGCGATGCCCTGGCGGACCTTACCCTACTCGTGTTCGTGACCAATCTTCGCTTCACAGCGAGACAGATCAGCTGGGTCAGTCTGGTCCTGCTTGTGGTGTGGATCGGCGCCGCTTTCGTGGCGAGGCGGCAATATGTGTCCACTCTCAGGGACAATATCTCGCGGGTTCGGGTCCACCCCGAGCATGTTTCGGTTCCCATGCTGGATGAATTCACTTCGAATGTTTTTGCAGAGAAATTGGGATCGCAGGATCCCAATGAGGTTCTGTACGCTTTGACACTTTTCGAAATGGGGCAGCAGGTGCGCGCACACTCTGCGGTCCGGAATCTTCTGGAACATCCTTCGCCCCACGTGCGCATGAAGGCACTTTCGATTTTCAATGGCGCCGGAGACCTTTCCGTGCGGCACCAGGCGGTGGCTTTACTTCGTGATGAACATCTTGGTGTTAGAACCGAGGCGCTCGACTACCTGACACGCCACGACAGCATTGATCCCATCGCAAATATCGAGAGCCTCGGCGGCTTCGCCGATTCTTCGATCTGTTCCGCCACCGTGGCATTTCTGGCGAGGCCTGGGAAAGCACAGAATATCGATGCGGCCGGGATGATTCTCAGCGGCATGGTCCATGAGCACGGCGAGAACGGTGCGCGAATGCGGCTCGAGGCCGCGCGGCTGATCGCCTCTCTGCCCGATCACTTCGACAGGCAGCTCGAATTGCTGATGAAAGACGCGGATCCGGAGGTGATGAAACAGGCGATGCGGTCCGCCGCCGCGCTCCGAAAGCGACGCTTCGTGCCGGCAATGCTCGACCAGCTCGCGAATGAAAAGCTGGCCGCCGATGCATTGGACGCCCTGGCGCTTTTCTCGGACGCGATTATCGGCTCGCTGCGCGATCACCTCAACGATCCGAAGGTCCCGATCGAAATCCGGCAGCAGATCCCGCAGGTGCTGCTCCGAATCGGAACCGCACCGGCCGCGTCGGTGTTGAGCGAGAGTCTGCTTCAAGGCGATACGGTCCTGCGGTTCCGTCTCATTTCCGCATTGAACAAGCTTCATGACGTTCGAAGAAGTCTGACGCTCGACCGCCAGCTTGTCGAAACCGTCATGACCGCGGAACTGATGGGGCATTACCGCTCATATCAGATCATGGGAACGATGGGCGGCGCCCCGGATGAAGCGCTCAAGGAATCGATGAATCACGAACTGGAACGCATATTCCGATTGATCAAACTGCTCTTTCCTTCACTCGACCTGCAGAACGCTTATCTGGGAGTCCAATCCGACGATCCCGTGATTCACGCCAACGCCCTGGAGTTTCTCGACAATACTCTGAAGCCGGAGTTGCGCACGATGCTCGTCCCTCTCATCGACAGCGAAGTCACGCTTCAGGAACGAATCCAGCTAGCCGACCGTTTTCTGGGATTTAGCGTAAAGGCTTGACTGCATGGCCGCGTGGCGCCCCCGGCGAATCTCCATGAGTGTCAGCACCGCCGCGGGCAGATAACCGAGAAACCAGAAAGGAGCGAACCAACCGGCCGCGCGAAGCCGGCGCGCAAAAAGGAAGTAGCTGACGGCCATGAGCGAATAGCTGACGGCGGAAAAAGCCAGGATGCTTGTCCCGACAAAATTGTCGAGGCGGTGAGTGAAACCGAATGCGAGGCCGGCCACTGAGACCAGGGCCATCAGGACACTGCCGATCACAAAACTCGCCGAGCGGTTGCTGTACCGTCGTTCCGGATCCGTATCCGAAGACCATGATCGGACATCCGCGTCCCGCCACATCCACCGCGACCCGTCGCCTTCAAACGTTCGAAAGCCTTCGAGTTGATAGCCCCATACGTTCCAGGCCTGTTCATTGAGAATTCCCGGCATACGGTTGTTGCGGTTGACCGTTTCAAACGCTTCTCGATTGACCAGAAGGAATGGAGATTCCACATCGCCGGCGTCGCGCTTCGATCGCCGCCGATTCGCAATGCGGACCATTTGAAGAAGCTGTTCCATCGATGGGGCTATCAGACGCTGCAACAGCGATCGGCATTGCAGGCCCGGCCGAAGACCAAGAGCGGAGATTTCATTGGATCCTGCGAATTCCAGCGCCATTTCGATGCCGAATCGATCGAGATTGACTAAAGCATCCAGAATTATCAGCCATCGACCACGCGCTGCCGGCTGCGCCTGCTCCAGAGCCCTCGTCCGATCGTGCTGCGAATCCAGGGGAAAAGAAGTGGTCACCACGCGAACCGGAATATGGGACCGCGCGCTCTGAAATTGTTTGGCCAGGCCGGCGAAGTGCGGCTGTTCCTCCGAATGAATCAAAAAGATCTCAATAAAAGGATAGGACTGATTGAAGATCGACCGGACGGCCCGCTCGACCTTCGCGGACGAACCGTGCATCGGCACGAAGACGGAAATCACGCCGTACGCGCCGGACGCTCTTCGGGCCGCGAAACGGGCACGGCCCGACAATCCAAACCAGCTTTCGAGGAAAACGAGAAGTGTGGCGAGAGCTCCCAGCCAACATACGAAGAGAAGACCGAACTGGAGAAGAGACCCCATAACTCTTTCTAAGACTCCAGTCGGCTTCCTGTCAACACAAAGGAAGCGGAAAGAAACAAAGACAAAAGATCTGACCAATGCCTAATTCGGGGACAGACGTATAAATCACCTAATTCGCGTTCAAAGGTAGTTTCTTGCTAATTAGGTGATTTATACGTCTGTCCCCGAATTGGGCATTGGGAATTGAGCATTGGTCAGATGTTTTGTCTTTGTTCTTTCTTTCCGGTCCTTTACCGGTAGTAATTCTTGAGCCGGTAATACAGCTCTCCGGTCGCGCGGCAGTCCGCAAGACAGTAGTGCGCGATTTCATCGAGCCTGCCCTGCTTGAAATACTCGCCGACCTTGCTGCCGTTGATTCCATTTTTGGGTGAAATAACGCCGAAGATCTCGCAAAAGAACTCGAGAGTTCCCTTGCGGTAGCGGTCGTAGTTCGTCAGAACCTCGCGAACATCGAAGTGCCGCTCGGTGCTGAACCGCCGCGTATCGAGAAGCAGATCGTGGGGAATCGGCACGCCGACGATCGCGCTGCGGATATTGATGTAGGGAAAGTCGAAGGACTTTCCGTTGAAAGTGACGAATCGCTGGGGACGGATCTGGCCGATGTCCGACCAGAAATTCGCGAGAAGCTCCCGCTCATCGGACTGGCAGTAGGCGCGAGAACGATCCAGCTCGAGCCAGTGAACCCCGATGCAGATGATGCGCCCTGTGCACGGGTCCAGGCCCAGAGTGTCCAGAACCCTCAAACGGTCTTCTTCGGTACATGTATCGAGAAGGATCTCGCGCGCCCTTGAAGGAATGATCTCGGGGTCTTGCCCAACCGTCTCAATATCGATCACGAGTGTAGCTGGTTGTCCCATTACCTTGTCCTGGCGCCGAGTGTAAGCGGGTCCAAGGACAGGTCAGGGGCGTTTTCAAATGACTAATCACGGGGAAAAAGCGCGAATTTAGTTGCCACCCATCCATCCGCGTAATATAACCGGCGCAAAAATGACGGCGGCCGTACTGAGAAGTATTCTCTTTATGCTGATTGGCGCCGTTCCCCTTGTCGCGGGCGACATCGAGGGACGGATTCGCGCAGGAAGCGACATGAGACGAGCTGTGATTCAGCTTCTGCGCGAGCGGATCGTTGTCGAAGAACACTTCATTGGCCCCGACGCACGCTTTGAATTTCACGATTTGAATCGTGGCTCCTACATCGTCCGAGTTCGAGCCGACGGTTATCTCGAGCAAGAAATCGCCGTCGATCTCATCCGGCGAAACTCTCGCGAGATGCTCAGCATCGATCTGCGTCCTGCCGAAGTCAGGCCGGACGGCCCCGCGGACACGATCTCGGTTATCGAGTTTCAAATCCCGCATGCGGCGAAGCGCGATTACGAGGAAGGTTTGGAGCATCGGAAGCGCGGTCAGTGCAACAAGGCGCTTCCCCGCCTTCAAAGCGCAATCGCAGCATTCGATAAGTACGGAGAAGCGTTTAACGAACTCGGTAATTGCTACATTCAACTGAAGGAACTCGGGAAGGCGGAAGAAGCATTCAAGAAGGCTATCGAGTACACCAGCACGATTTACCCTTCAATGAATCTCGCCGACCTTTATGTAAGCCAGAAGCGTTTCGTCGAAGCCCGGAACGTGATCCGCCAATGCATGCTGAAGCATCCCGCCGAGGGTGATCTTTACTTCGCGATGGCCCTGATTCATTTCAGTCAGGGTCAGTTGACGCAGACGGAGGAAGCCGGGCTGCAGGCCCATCAGAAAATCCACCGGATGGCGGACGTCCACCTGATGCTTGCGAAGGTTTATTTGGCTCTTAAAAATTATCCTGCGCTGGTTGGCCAGCTTCGCCTATACCTCGATGAGAACCCCAAAGGATCGGTTGCCGATCGAATCCGCAAGAATCTCAGGGAGTTAGAGCGCCGCCGTTAGTTGGGGACGGTCCATGACTGCTTCGCATTAAAGTAATGAATTCTTGACATGGGCGCAAGGAATGCGGTCAGATTAAGGTCTCGTGCGAGACCGAGTGCTTTTTCCCTCACCCCCCTTTAGGTAGAGGTTAGGTGTTTCAAGTCACCTTACTAAATCCATACATCTCAAATAGTCACAACGCCCGTGTCTCCAGCCGCAGGGCTGCCGTTCGGGGTGGTGTACTCATGAACCCTCAAACAAGGAGAAGAAAATGAGACTAACCGAGATTTCACGATCTAGGGTTGTCTTTAAGTTAATAGCACTCTGCATGACGCTGGGTCTCCTGATAGTTCCTGCTTTGGCGCAGGAAACGACCGGCGGTATCCAGGGGACCGTGAAGGATCCACAAGGCGCTGTTATTCCGGGCGCTTCCGTCGAAGTAACCAGTCCGGCGCTGATCGGTAAGAAGACAGCGACAACCGATTCCGGCGGGTACTATCATTTTGAACAACTTCCCCCCGGCATCTATAGCGTTAGCGTAAATGCGCCAGGTTTTGGCCCGTCGACGCAGAGCAATCTGGAATTGAAAACGGGCGGCCTGCCTAACCTGAACTTCACGCTCCAGGTCGGCGCGATAACGCAAGAGGTGAACGTTTCGGCGGAAGGCGTGGCCCCGGTCGACGTCACCCTGAGTAAAGTCCAGACGAACGTCACCAATGAGATTCTGGAGGCGGTTCCGAAGTCGCGCTCGTTCCAGTCGGTGATTCCGTTTGCTCCCGGCGCCCGGCAGGAACCGCTGCAAGGCGCGAGAGAGAGCCGTCTCAATGGTTACCAGATTGATGGCGCCACCGACTCTGAGAACGTGTACATGATTGAAGGCGTCAACATCACCAACATTCAGAGCGGCGGCGTCGGTAAAGACTTTCAGTCGGACTTCATCCAGGAAGTGCAGATCAAGTCGAGCAGCTTTGAAGCCGAGTACGGCGGCGCGCTCGGCGGCGTGATCAACGCTGTTCCAAAGCGCGGATCCAACGCGTGGCATGGCGAGGTCAAGGGTTACTTCCAGTCGGCCGCTTTGAACGCGACCGATCCATGCTCCAGCGGCTTCACCTCTTCCATGCAGGGAAATGACTTCAACACCTTTAATGTTCCCTCAGGTTACGTGGGACTGACGTGCGGCCTGCGCCTCAATCCTGCGACCGCGCTGAACACCGGAGCCCGGCTGGATGGCAGGCCCGAGTTCTTCGTCCCGAAGAAGGACAGCCGGCACATCATCGAGCCCGGCTTTGAAGTCGGTGGACCACTGTTTACGGACCGGCTGTGGCTCTTTGCCAGCTATATCCCAACGATGGACTCGATTGCCAGGACGACGAACTTCCTTTGCCCTGCGTCGAATCCGACCTGCACGTTCGCCGGACCGCGCCGGTTTACACAAAACTTCACCCAGCATAACTCGTACGATCGTCTGGACTACCGGCTATCGAATACTGTGCGTTTGTTCGGAAGCTGGAACTATGCCTATTCCCGCACGACAGGACAGCTCCCAGCGCCCGACAGCGCATTCGGGCAAGTGAACAATGGGGCAACTATCGATCCGTCCACTCTCCGGGCGGACAGGGGAACAGTGAACCCGTCCTCGGTGTACAGCTTCAGCGGCGATTGGAACCCGACATCGGCATTGCTGATCAATGGCCGTTACGGCTATTACTTCCAAAATAACTCGTCGCGCGGGACGCCGACCGGCATTCGGTACGTTTACGAGACCAGCCCCGCAACCCCGTTGAATGCGGCAACCCGAGACGTCAATAACAATCCGTTCCCGTCGAACGCTCCTTTCAACAACTCGGGGTTTTCCAACATCCCGACGAACTTCGCCACTCTCTTCGACGCGTACAAGCGAAAGAGCTTCAATAGCGATATGTCGTATTTCGTCGGAAATTTTGGAGGCAGCCACAGCTTCAAGTGGGGGTATTTCTGGCAGGAGCAAAGCAATAGCGTCCTGAAGACAGCAAACACTGCTGAAGTGCGTCTGGCCTGGGGTATCACGTATGCCCCTGTTACCAGTACCACCGCCTGCGACGCGATCAAGGCGAGTAATGCTCGCGGACTCTGCATGGGTCAGTACGGCTACTTTTATACGGGCAGTAACACGACTTCCAACACCGGTTCAACGAAAGCGACCGACCAGGCTCTGTACCTTCAGGATTCCTGGACCGTCGGCACTACCGGCCTCACGATAAACGCCGGCGTCCGCTTCGACAAGGAGAAAAACCCGGCTTTCGATCCCACCCGCTTCCCCGATCTCACCTTCGGCTGGAGCGACAAGATTGCTCCGCGCATCGGCGGCGCTTATGACGTGCTTCATAACAGCAAACTGAAGATCTATGCCAGCTATGGCAAGTTCTTCGACATCATGAAACTCGGTCTGACCCGCGGTTCGTTCGGCAGCGACTACTGGCACGAGTGCGTATATGCGCTGGATACGCTCGACTTTTTCAGTATCACTCCCACGCTGCAGACAGGCGCCGGGTGCCCGGGCTCCGGTCCCGCCCCGGGTGTCAGCGCGCGGTTCATTGAGAATGTGGATTTCCGGGCGACCAAGGCGGATCCCCGTGATCCGGCCATTCAATCCGGCATGAAGCCGGTACAGAGCCACGAGTTCACGACCGGCGCCGACTGGTCGATCACGCCGAACTTGATCCTGGAAACCCGGTACACGCGCAAGCGCCTTGATAATGCGATTGAGGACATGTCGATCACCGATAGTCTGGGCTTCTATATCGGTAACCCGGGCACGACTTTTGCCGACCTGCTGCACCGGCCGGTGGTTATCCCGAATGCGGCCGGTGTCGACTATCTGAACTCCGTGCCATTCTGCGCCGAGTGTCCCGCACCGATTAAGCCGATCCGCAAGTACGACGGCTTGGAGTTCCGCCTGACCAGGCGCGGAGGCGCAAGGTGGTTTGGAACCGTGAGTTACACCTACAGCAAACTCCGGGGCAACTACTCCGGCCTTGTGGATACGGATCCTACCGATGGTAACGGCGGGCGCCATTCACCCAACAACGGACGCGCCTTCGATATTCCGACGATGACGTATCTGCCGAGTGGGAAGATCGATGACGGTCCGCTGGCGACGGATCGGCCGCACACCGGGAAGATTTGGGGCTATTACCGTTTACCCTGGGCCGGTCAGGAAACGTCCTTCGGGCTCTCGCAGGTGATTTATCAGGGAACCCCGATCAGTACATGCCTGCCCGTCGTAGGGACCTCCTCGGCTTGTCAGTGGGCCGAGGGACGCGGGAATCTTGCTCAACTCAGTCGTGATGCCAGCGGTAACATCGTCAAGAACGGCGTCACGATGGATGCTCGCAGTCCTGCGTACCTGCAGACCGATCTGTCGGTCCGGCACGAGATCCGTGTGAGCAAGTCCAATGAAAACTACAAGCTCATCATCGAAGGCAACGCATATAACGTGTTCAACCGGCACAAAGCGACGTCGTATTACCAGTTCGCGATCCCAGCCAACCTGATCAACCCGACGCGGGCATCGCGCTTCAGCGGTGACCCGCAAACGGATTGGGGCAAGGTCATGAACGGATATGACTACACTGCTGCGTTGAATGGTACCGGGGCGTTTGCCGGCGTCCAGGCTCCGCTGACGCTGGCCAGCCGCTACGGTATGCCGCAGACCTTCCAGATCGCGCGGCAGTTCCGTTTTGCTGTCCGCTTCGCGTTCTAAACGCCGTACTACAACTCTTCAATCGAACGGGGCAGCCTTCTGGCTGCCCCGTTTCATTTTCGCTGGAGCATGGTACCGACTTCGTTTGAACGAACGCGGGCTAAAGCCCGCGACTACATTTGGGATCAACAAATTGGACGGGGAATTAGCCGCGGATTTCACGGATTACGCGGATGGCGCGCAATTAAAACCGTTGATGCGTGTCATCCGCGTAATCCGTGAAATCCGCGGCTAATTCCCCGTCCAATTTCGAAATTTCCTCCCGTCTCAAATGTAGTCGCGGGCTTTAGCCCGCGTTCGTTCAAAACTGGGTCATTACCCATCCCATTGCAGTCGATCTAATACGCATTGCCGTATATAAAATCGTAGTGCGCCGGCAAGAGAAGCAATGCATTCTCTAACATTTCATTGCAATCGACAGAGACTTTAATGCATTAGCACACATTTCAGTTGAGCCATCATCATAAATAACAATGCTCATGTATTGGAAATCAAAGCATATCAATAATAATTAAACGCATTCTCCATATTTTTATGCATTACGATCTAGTTATACGCGCTGTATAAACTATCAATGCCAACTTACGCTTGGCTATATGTCCATAAAGAGTTACCATGCATTGGCAAGGAGCTTCGAGGCGATGGAAACATTAAGGATAAAGCTGGAAATTGCGGACCGTAAGTTCGAAGCGGAGGGACCCGTAGAAATCGTGCAAGAACAGGCCAACGCATTCATGAAGCTCATCATGGGCGGAAGCGCCGAGACACTGGCTGCGGAAGCGGCCAGAGCGGCACAGGAGCCGATGTTGGATAAGATCATGCGTGCCGGCGGCAGAATCGTGTGGCTGACTGTCCCTTCCAGATCGCCCGCGGAAGCTCTCCTGGTACTGCTGCTGGGTCAGCGCCGGATTCGGAACAACGATCTGGTCAGCGGAATCGATCTCATCCGGGGCTTGCGCTCGTCGGGGCACCGGCTGGCTCGCGCCGATTACCTGCTGAATAGCCATGCCCGGAAGGAACTTATCGCCGTCCATGGAAAACATCGCGCGCGCCGGTACGAGCTCACAGAAAGCGGCGCCCTGAGGGCCCAGGAGATCGCGCGGCAGCTGCTGGCGTCGCTGCCGACACCGGGTCCTCTCCCCGAGACGGATCAAAAACCCCTGCACGATTAATGTAGTAATCCTTGACTCGGTCCGCGCAAGCGTTAACATTTGACGTGCGATGAACCTTTTGGAAATCGCGTGCCGGCAGGCTCTCTCACCCCCCGTTCTCTTAACTGTTAACCCCGCTTTCGTTTTGAAAGGAGAGATCCCATGTTTCTGAACGTCCGATCCAGATCGTTAATTGCCGTTCTTATCGGAGCGTGCCTGATCCTGTCATTCAGTGGTTCCGCACTGTATGGACAGCGATTCGACGGTTCACTCCGCGGCACAGTCAAAGACGCGACCGGCGCTGTCTTGCCTGGTCTCAGGGTGACTGTTGTCAGTGACGCAACCGGCACAACTTCCGAGACGACAACGTCGAGTACCGGCACTTTCTTTTTTCCGAATCTGCTCGTCGGCCGATACACGGTGAATGTCGAGGCGCCCGGCTTCAAGAAAGTCGCATTAAAGAATGTTGACGTCCTCGGCAATCAGACGGCCGAGGCAAACGCCGTACTTGAAGTGGGCGACGTTACAACCGAGGTCTCGGTGACCGCCGGTTCCGAACTGATTTCGACGACCACGTCCCAGATCGGCGGCTCAATCAGCGAGCGCGCGGTTATCGACTTGCCGAATTCCGTTTTGGGAGGCTCGCCGCTGAATCTGGCCATCATGTTTCCAAACACGACGACCCAGAGTGGCGGAGTTCTTGGTGAAGGCGGCTCTATCGGCGGGAATCGGCCTCGGGCGAACAACTTTACGATTGATGGCGTCGACAACAATGACGTCGGCCTGACCGGCTCGCTGGCCCCGGTAATCCAGGACGCTGTGGCCGAATTCAACCTGTTGACCAACCAGTTCAGCGCCGAGTACGGGCACTCGACTGCGGGCCAGTTCAATATCATTACCAAGTCCGGTACAAATCAACTCCACGGCGCAGCATATTTTTACGGCCAGAACCGCAAGCTGAACGCTTTGGATAATCTGCAAAAGGCGGCGATTCAGTCGGGGGACATAGCCGGTAAACCCCGATATGACTTTGCCAGAGCCGGCGGAAACGCGGGCTTTCCCATCGTCAAGGATCGGCTTTTCTTCTTCGGCGCGTACGAATATCAAACACAGGGACTGTCCAGTACCGGCGTTACGGTACTCTCTCCGACGTCGGCGGGCCTGGCCACACTGACATCACTTGCGGCCAATACCAGCGTTCGCCAGATCCTGGCGCAGATACCGACAGCCAGCGCGGCTTCACGAAGCGTGACCGTGAATGGAACGTCGGTTCCCATTGGAAATCTCCAGTTCTTCGCGCCTGATTTCTACAATCAGCACGATTTTCAAACGAACATCGATACCAGTTTCACGAACCATCAGTTTCGCGGCCGGTTCCTGTTTGATCGCAGGCGCGAACCGAATCCAAATCCAGACCTGCCGGCGCCACAATTCACAGGTGCACTCGCCAGCGACCACAGGAAAGTGATCCTGACCGACGTGTGGACGATGAGTCCGAGGACAGTCGCGGACTTCCGAGTAAGTTATTCACGCGACATCAAGGATTTCGGAGTGCCGGATGCGTTCAAGAACTTTCCAAACGTCGCCATTGATGACCTGGGCTTGAGTTTCGGGCCGGAAGGCAATTCTCCTCAGGCCACGATCCAGAACACGTACCAGGGTGTGGCAAATTTCAGCCACAGCTTTGGTCCGCATCAGTTCAAATGGGGAGGAGAATACCGGAACTGGATTTCTCCGCAGGATTTCCTTCCGCGTTCGCGCGGCGAATGGGACTATGCCACGTTCAGTCCTCTCGTCAACGACCTGGTCCCCAACGGCACGAACGGAGCCCTCCGCAATGCGGGACTCTCGAAGTTCGCGGGCAACCAGCAGGCCTTCTACGGTTTCGTGCAGGATGACTGGAAGGCAACCCCGAACCTGACGTTGAATCTCGGCCTTCGCTACGAGGTCACCACGAATGCGCGAGATGCGAACCTTCAGGAACTCAATGCCATCTCGAGTCTCCCGGGCGTTTTCGATTTCCGAAAGCCGAAAGTGGACAAGAACAACTTCGGGCCACGCGTCGGATTTGCCTACTCGCCGAGCGGTGGCCTGTTTGGCGGAGCGGGCCGCACCTCGATTCGCGGCGGTGCCGGCATCGCTTACGATGTGACGTTCCAAAACCTTGTTCTGCTCCAGCTGCCGCCGCAGCTTCAAACGGAACAGAATCCGCAGCTCACCTGCGGCTTGCCGAACAGGCCGGCGTGGTGCGCCACGAATTCAGGTTTTCTTGCGGGCGGGGGCTTGCTGTCCGTCAATGTGCCGCCCACCACGCAGGCGGAAGCCCGGTCGGCAACCCAGGCAATCATCGTCGACCAGAGGCAGCCGACGACATACACCTGGACCCTGAGTATCCAGCGGCAGGTCGCGACCAACTGGGAATTCGAAGTTCGATATCTGGGAACGCGGGCATTGAATCTACCCGTTCAGGTACGGAGAAACTCGATCAGTGTGTTTGAAAGAAACCCTGGACTGGTTCTGCCGACCTACCTCAGCCCCTCCCAGGTCCCGGCTACAGTCCCGGCAACGGCTCCAACTCGCGGCCAATTCCTGGCCGCCGAGGATCTGCGTTACTCGGCTCAGGGATTCGACGGAGGCTTTGTTACGGCGTTCGATCCCGTCGGCAGGTCGAGCTACCATGCCGGATCGGCTGAAGTGAACCGGCGTCTTTCCAGCGGCCTGTGGCTGAAGAGCACCTACACCTATAGCCACGGCATCGACACTGCCACGAACGAGTTGTTCAGCAGCCGCGTGAATCCTCGGCGGCCCGCTAATGCATACAACCTCACAGATGAGAAGGGTAATTCGGTCCTCGACAAACCTCACAAGGCCACGGTCGGCTGGATTTACGAATTCCCGAAACCCGACTTCGGCAACAAATTCGCAAACGGCATCCTGAATGGCTGGCAGTTCAATGGCGGGTATATCTATGAATCAGGTCAGCCCGTCACGGTAATATCGGGTGTCGATGCCAACGGAGATCTGGACACCGCAGGAGACCGTGCGATCCTGAATCCCAACGGTGTAGGACTTACCGGTTCCGGAGTGAACTACGTTGTCCGCTCGGCCACGGGAGCCACTTCGATTTCGCCAACGTTGCCAACTTCGGGGCAAGGGGGTAGCGGTGTCGTCGTTGGTTACGTTGCTCGAAACCCGGCGGCGCGGTTTGTCGTGGCGGAAGCCGGGACCCGGGGAGGAACAGTCGGACGAAACACTCTCCGATCGGCGCCAATCAATAACTTCGATCTGTCGTTTTTCAAGAACACCAACATCACGGAGACGAAGAGGATCCAATTCCGGGCGGAACTGTTCAACGCGTTCAATCACCGGCAGCGGACCCTGGGCAAGAGGACATATGAGCAATTCAACGACAACGCTCTGAGCACCTCGTATGCAAACGCTTCCTCGTTGCTCTTCCTGAATGATGGCCAATTCAACGGAGGAAACCGGATAATCCAGCTCTCGTTGAAGTTCTTGTTCTAGGAGAAGCCGCGACGGAGATTTTAGCCTCGGATTACGCGAATTACGCGGATGGGCGCATAAAATTCTTTCCTGACGCGCCCATCCGCGTAATTCGCGTAATCCGCGGCTAATTATCCCAGGCTCAAGCCGCCATCCACAGTCAGCACCTGCCCGGTCACGTAATTATCCGGCTCGAGGAAAAACTGTATCGCCTTTGCCACATCTTCCGGGCAGCCGAATCGAGGAATGAGTTTCTTCTCGATGAAGGAATCGTACTTTCCGCTCCGAATGCTTTGCTCGGCCATGCCCGCATTGTTGACGCCTGGAGCGACAACATTCACCCGGATCTTCCACTGCTTTGCGAGTATCTTCGCCGTGTGGATCAGCGCGGCCTTCGGCGCAGCGTAAGTCGTGCTCCCGGGAAACACGCCGACCCCCTGCATCGTTGAAATGAAAACGATGCTCGCGTCGCGATCTCCAGCAGCCGCAGCAAAATCCCTTGCCAGCAGAACCGGCCCGACGAAATTCACGCGCATCGAATGGACGAGATCGTCCTCCGTCGCGCTCTCGATCGGAACACGCGCCGGGCTTCCGACGAGCGGCACAAGGCCGTAGAGTTCGCCTGCGTCACGCGCTTCATCCAGCAGGCGCTGCCTCGTCGAGGCGTCGAGAATGTCTCCCGCAACGACAGGAGCACGAATACCATGCTTCTCGAGCAGCAGGCGCGCGAGATTGTCCGCCCGATCTCGATTACTCAAACAACCGATAACCGGCACTCCGCCGCGGCTCGCAATGCTCTGCGCAGCCGCCGTGCCGAGGCCGCCCGAACCGCCCGCCAATATGATGACTTTGCCTCTCATTGTCCTTCGGGCTTGGACGGGAATTTGCCGCCAATGACGCGAATTACGCGAATGGGCGCATCAACGATCTCTTATGCGCCCATTCGCGTAATTCGCGTCATTGGCGGCAAATTCTCTTCCAACTTCAAGATCTCCTCTCATTGGATATGAACCGTCCCGACAAACCGGGGATCGATCGGTTTCCCGGCCAGCGGCTCCAATTCCTCGCGCAGGTCCTTCCACCACCGTTCGGCGAAAGGCTGAAGCGCGGCGGGAATATCGATCTGCGGCAAACTGAAACCGTTCGCTAGCAGTTGTTCGACCTCGGCGGCCTTCAATGGCGCTGGAACGAACTTTCCGGTGGCCGCGAACTGCAGGGTCGCTGTGTTGAACGTCCTGCGCAACGATTGCTGAATGCCGGGGAACGTCGCGACAGCGACTTTCACCATCGCGCCTAATTCCTCGAGGCGGGCTCGCGCTTTTTCCACATCCGCTATCGATTGGAAATTCCGGTATCGCCCCTCGTCGATCAGCAGCGGCTTGAACCGGCGAAGCGCCTCGATAAACCCCTGGTCGGATTCATCGAGCATGGATACGTTGAATCCTCGAATCTGAGCCACCCGGTCCGCTTCATCGCGCAAACGCGCAACCTGATCGAATCCGACCTTGAAGATCGTCTGAATATAACTTTTGCGGAGGACGTCGGGCGCAAGATCCCATCGGCCGCCGGTGCGATGCTCCAGGCCAATGGTGAGGAAGTCGCGCATCTCTTCGAGTGCCGGGCGAATGCCTTCCAGTTCGCCGAGATTGACAAGGTTCGCAGACAGGATTCGATTGCCCAGGGCCGTCAATTCCTGTGCGAATCGGTCCGACTCCGTGGGGTCCTTGATCTGCGCGAAGGCCTTCATCAAAAAGTCCCCGCCCAGCAGCGAGTCCGCAAATACCGCGGGGAGGTTTCCCGGATTCTCTTCCCCCGGAATTTCTTCCGTCTGCGGCTCGCGATCTTCGACACCCTGATGCTGATCCGGCGCCGGTTTGGCGTATATCGAGAGGGCATCGTAGTAGTCGACGAATCCGTGCATTTCGAGGCGCCGGTTCTTGTTGTCGTAGGCACCTTCCTCGAGTTCCGTCCGCGTGTTGTATCGCACCTTCGCGAGCACCTGCGTTCCGAGCGTCGGATTGTACTTGAACAACGCATCGAGGATCAGCATGCCGATTGTGGTCGGCTCGCGGTCTTCTTCAAGAGGCTCAACGGCAAAACGGTTATCGGGCGTAAAAATCAATTGCGTACCGGTGGGCGGGTCGTCGCGCTCGACTTCATAGACGTGGACGAGATCCTTCAGAAACAGCGCGGTCAGGGTGTCATCGATACCGGAAATGGCTTTCATCGTCTCTTCCGCGCCTGCCTGGATGAATGCCGCCACCCATTCCATGAAAGGCTTTCGCACGAAAGTATCTTTGCGCCAGCAGTCCAGATCGATGAATCCACGGATCTGCTTCCCCGAAACGAGAGGCAGCAAATCCAGACTGTCGGCCAGGCCGATGTGCTTGATCGTAAAAAACACTTCTTCGAATGACGCCGTTTTCACAACGTGAGCGGCATCGGGCCTCGTGAGGAATTCTTCGAGCTGGTCCTTGCTCTCAACCCTCAGCGTGGATCCAACAAGCGGGCTCAGCATCTCATTAGACATATGACAGAATTATAGGCATGTCGCTGGAGGGACGGATCATTGAATTCATCGATGAGGAACAGCTGCGGGTCGCTTATGTCCGGAAGCAGGAGCGCGACCGGCTGTTGCTGGTGGATCCGAGAGGCCGCCACCTCAGCGTCAGCGGCGACCGCGTTGTGATCGTTCATCGCCCGGCCGCTGAAGACGACTTCCCTGCCGTGGCGCGGCAAATTTCGGAGAAAGTCGCGGCGAAGCAGTCGGAAGTCGATGTGGAACTGCTCTGGCAATCGCTGGACGGCAAGCAGCGCGGTTTGGAACCGGCCGAACTGGCGGAAATGTTCTTCGCGGAAGGCGGCCCTGAAAACGCTTCAGCCGTGTTTCGCGCCCTCTCGGAAGATACGCTTTTCTTCAAGCGCAAGGGTTCCCAGTTTCTCCCCAAAACCGAAGAGCAGGTTTCGGCCGAGCGGACGCGACGGCAGCGCGAACGGGAACGAGGAGAGGCTCGCGACCGGATATCCGGTCTGATTACGCAGCTCGTGAGAAAGAAGGAAGCTGAAATCACGCCGGACATGGACCCCATGCTGAACCGGATACAGAACTGGCTGAAGTACAAGACCGGCGACGAAGTGGGCACGATTCTGGAGGAAGTCGCCGGTGCGGCCAGGGCGCGAGATGCCGCCTATGACATCCTGGTGCGTTCCGGAAGGGTCGATCCTTCGCTCGACCGGTTTCTCGTGATGTCTGGCATCGATCCGCATTTTCCACAACCTCTGCTGGATACCGCGCAGCAGCTTGCGCCTTTCATTGCCGGACCGTCGCGGCTGGATTATCAGGATGTGCCCGCCTTCACGATCGATGACGAAGACACGCGCGAGGTCGACGACGCGCTCACGGTCAAGCGCTCGGGAAACGAAATTGTCGTCGGCATCCATATCGCGGATGTCTCGGCATTCGTGGCCAAAGACGATCTGCTTGACGCCGAAGCGTCTCGGCGGTCTTCCACGATTTATCTCCCGACAATAACAGTGTGCATGCTTCCGGAAAAGCTTTCGACGGATCTGGTCAGCCTGAGCGCGTGTGTTCCGCGTCCGGCTTTCACCGTCGAAGTGACGTTTGACGAGCAGGGCCACAGGCTGGGCTACAGAATCACGCTGACGACGATCCAGGTGGGAAAGCGGCTCTCTTACGACCAGGCCGACCGGGCGCTCGAGGCCGGTGACGTCCCTCTTCAAATTTTGCACAATATCGCCAGGCAACTGCAGGACACGCGCGCCGGACGAGGGGCAATCACGTTCCGGCGTCCGGAGTTGAAGATTCGAGTGCACGGCGAAGAGATTGAAATCAAGAAGATCGACCCGAACTCGCCTTCCCGGTTCATCGTCAGCGAGATGATGATTCTGGCAAACGGACTCGCCGCCGATTTCGCTTCGATGAACAGCATCCCGGTCATCTACCGGATACAGGAGCCGCGGGAGGCTCTTTCCGTTGAAGACGCGCCTGCAGTGGAGGCGCTTGCCTTTGAAAGGCTGCGAAAAACGTTCAAGCGGTCGCGGCTTTCGCTCACGCCGGGCCTGCATTCCGGCCTGGGTCTTGGCGCGTATACGCAGGCATCGTCGCCCATTCGGCGCTATGCGGACCTGGTGACCCAACGCCAGTTCACCGCGATGCTGAGCGGCGCTCCGTTTCCGCACGGCCGGGAAGAGTTGTTGAAGATCCTGAGCACGGCCGAAGCTGCGGAACAGGAGATTCGCGCCATCGAGGATCGATCGACAAACTATTGGCTACTGGAATATCTATCGAGGTACAAGAAAGGCGAACCGCTCGGCGCGATCCTCCTCGACACCAGGGGGAACGTTGAGCTTGAGGACTATTACCTTCGCGCGAAGGTACCGGCTGTGAACACGCTCGAGGCAGGCGAACGCGTTCAGGTCCTGATCGAATCCATCGAGCCGGCAAAGGGCGAGGTCCGGTTCAGGAAGCTGGGTTCGTAATGTCAGAAAAAACACAAAGACAAAAGATCTGACCAATGCTCAATTCCCAATTCTCAATTCTCATCGGATGAGAATTGAGAATTGGGAATTGAGCATTGGTCAGATCTTTTGTCTTTGTGTTTTTTTGACCATCACCATGAAGAAAAGAGATAACAATCTGCTCGACAACTTCAATTATCGCGTGGAGTGTGAAGACTTTCTTCTGTATGAGCTGGGCCGGTTGATTGACGAAGACCGCGCGTCGCTGGACGACGAAGAGTTTCGCAGAGTCATCGATGAAGGCATTCGCGAACATGTCGAAACACGCCTCGACGTTCGCGCTGAACTGGCCATGGGGCTCCGCGCGGCGGGAGCGCGTCCCTTGCGCATGGTGCACGTCGTCGAAGATATCGAGGCTCCGTTGAGCAGCCTGGCACCGATCGTCCAGTCCTATACGGCATACCTTTTCCGAAGGCTCGAAGAATGTAGCGGGAAAGCGGCCGACCTCGTCGGCCCCATCGCAGACCGTCTGTTCGACTCGCTGGACGATCGTGTGGCGGCGGAAGCGGCACTGGACGCTCTCGGTTCGATTCGTTCGCCCGTGAGCGCCAGGGTGCTGGCGCATGTGGTTTCCGAACCCATGCTCGAGGAAGATCTCGAAAAGAAGGCCTACGCGCTCGTCCGGGCCATGTGGCCCTTGCCGCGTCACTACATTGCCTATTCGCTGAAACCGCACACCCATGAAGACCTTCCCTTTCGATGGTTTCAGCTCATGATCGATTGCGACGAGCCGTCAGCCGTCGATCGCATTCTGGAAGAGGTTCTCGCGCATGCGGAGAATCCGGACTTTCACGAAGATCTTCAGGCGCTGATCGGACTCCTCGGCCAAAGCAGGGATCCTCGAACAGAGGAGAAGATCATGGAGGTGCTCAACCACCCGGACACGCCTGAGGCCGCCGCCGAATTGCTCGAGCGGTTTTTGAAAACAGCCTCGTCTTCGGCACGACCGGGCGGCGGCGCCGGTACGAATAGCCGGACGACCCTCGACCGCCTGCATGCCGCGAACAAGAAGTACCTCGCAGCCGCAAAGCTCCTGGATTCCGCCCGCAAGGCGGACTCGCTCCGCAAGCTTGACGAACTATTGAACGAAGAGCCGGGATATCCGTTCGCGCTTATGCTGAAGCAATGGATTTCAGCCTCCGCCCAGTCCTGACCGTATCCGCCTCATGGCGCGTAAGTAGAACCACAAAGGCATTAAACACAAAGGCACGAAGGCACAAAGGAAGGCCGCATCAAACGATTTCCTTTGCGGCCTTCCTTTGTGCCTTCGTGCCTTTGTGTTTAATGCCTTTGCGGTTCTACTTAGTTCGGGAATCTCGCAGACATGACCAGAATGAATGCCCTGTCGCCCATGCTGGCCTTCCCGACGATGATTTGCTGCCCTTGTGGAATTTCGACGTCCGTCATGATCATTACGGATGCCAGGGTGAACTGCATTGAAGTAAACCGGAGCGTGGGCGTTTTGCTATCGGAATTCTCGATACGGAATCGTCCCTGGAGAAGGTAGTTCGGATTAGCCGGTCCCGCCTGGGCGTTTGGAAGTGTCGGAATAGCGATCGGCAACGCTCCTCTCAATTGAATGTCGCGTCCGTCCGTTCCCCGGGCGAAGAGTATATCCGCGAGTTGATACCCTTTGTAGGCCAGCACGGTCTTCAACTGGTTGACGACCGGCTGCAAGGCGGCCGGTAAAGCGGTGGTTGGATCCGTTTGGTCCGAAGCCATCAGGATAAACACTGTCAACTCGGCACTCCTGCCTGGACTTGAAGGTGGCACATCCAGGCGCTTAATTGCGTCCTCGATGGCCGGCATGATTTCCTTTGGAGCGCGGACGGACATAACGCGCAAGGCTCCGCCGGACTCGTTCGTGTCGGCGCGGAACATCGAAAGAGCTCTTCTCAGTTCGCCCGGTTCGACATATTTGATCTGGAAAATCTTAGTCTCCCAGTCACGGCGCTCAGCCTCAAATTGCCGTTGAGCTTCGAGGCGGACCCGTTCAGATTCCGCGTCCGATAGCCGCTGATTGTTATTCTGAGCGGACAGCGCCGGCGAAAGCGAAAACGCCAACAATGCGATTGAAACAATGATTCGTGAGCGCCTCATTCGTCACCTCTCTTCTGATCGACCAGCCAATAAATTACAATATTCGGATCATCCGTGAATAATTTGATGGCCACCTGCCGTGATTCTTCCGTCACCACTTTCGGTTGCACGTCCAGCTTTTTGTGCCTTCGTATCTTTGTGGTTTTACTCACCTTCATTCCGGGTGTGGAGATCACATCCACGACCGGCGGACGAACCGCCCATCTCACGATTTCCGGCGCCTTAACGGGCCAATTAAGCGCGTACCACACACCTGCGGAAACCACAGCACCCAGCACGACGCCCGTGAGCGCATACCTTGGTCTGAATCCGGCGTAGATCCACCGTTCCAGCTTTCGCATCATTTGCCCTACGGGGGCGCCCGATGAATCGATGGAACCCAACTGGATCAGCACGCGTTCCCGAACACTGGCGAGTGCGGCCGAACCGACCGTGTCCTGCCGCAGGGTCCGCAGCATGGCCTGGCTCTCGCGAAGCTCTTCAGCGATGCCGGAGCAAGTTTCGCACTCCCCGAAGTGGACTTCCACTTCGCGTCGGCGGAGCGGAGGCAGGTCTCCCTCAACGAACAACGCGATATCCTTCTCGGAATAACGGCAGCTCATTTTCGGCCTCGCTTCAATCTTTCGATCGCCTTCCGGATTTTGATTCTTCCGGTGCTGATCTGGGATCGCACCGTCGCTTCGGAAGAGCCGAGGATCTCGGCCACTTCAGCCGTGGAGAATCCTTCAATGTCCCGAAGAACGACAGCCGATCTTTCCTTTTCCGGCAACCCGGCCAGCGCGGCGTATAACACTTGCCGCTGCTCTTCCGAGCTGAGTTCGGTGTGTGGATCGCCGCCGGCCCTCAAACGCTCGAGGTCGAACTCCCCTGTGGGGTACTGTTGCTTCTTACGCCCAAGATCCCGGCAAACGTTGACAGTCATTCGAATGAGCCATGGTTCGAATCGCCTGCGGCTGTCGAACCGGTGCAGAAACCGGAATGTCCGAAGAAAAACTTCCTGGGCCGCGTCCTGCGCATCTTCCATGCTTCCCAGCAGGCGCCACGCCAGTGTCAGGACCCGCCGTTCGTGCCGCAGGACAATCTGCTCAAAGGCGGAGACATCCCCCGTGATCGCCCGTTGTACGAGAATTGCGATTTCTTCGGCCTCGGGCTCGACCCTGGACATCCACAATGCTGTCGCTTGAAGTTCCATCCACTCCGCCGCTTTCTATAGACAAATACCGGAGGGGGTTGGATTTCGTGTAGAGGGAAATTCGAGTGAAATTAGCCGCGGATTACGCGAATTACGCGGCTAATTTCTTAGAAGTCGCTACAGGACTTGAAATAGGAGCACTTGGGGCACTTGAGCTTGCACTTTTCCTCGTCAAGCTGTGCCCCGCAGTTTGGGCAGGTGCGTTCGATTTTTTCCAAATCGGGCGTGTTACATGTGCCGGTCGTCATGTGGTTTGTCGTCTTGTTGTTCTTTGCCGAAGTATTCGGCCAGGTGGCCGAGAATCGTAGCCGCATCGGCGGGCCGGCCTTCGAACGTCGTGATACAGCGCGAACGGCGCCAGCCGGTGCCGCGTTTCACTCCCACGATAATGTATTCGTCGAAGAATCCGCTTTCTTTTAAAAACCGGACGGCGGACTCCGGCGTGAATTCATTGGATCGAAATTCACAAACACTGATCAGATCCCGAAGACGCTCGGTCTGCTCGGGCTCTGCCAGCTCGAGGAAAGGATCCAGGCCGTGAACTTCACACTTGGCAGGCGGCTCGCCGTTCTGCGAAAGCGCTTCAAGCTGAGCCTTCACGAATTCGCCAAGGGCGCAATCCTCAAAGCCCTCGATGACCGGCCCTGTGCGCAGGTTCGTCAGGAAGAACACACCGCGACGCGGTATAACGCGTCCGGTTTCATCCACCTCGCCGATCAATGCGGCCTCTTCCACTGAAGGAACACACAATGCCAGAGGACGAATTGTTGCGCGGCGCACAGTAGCCTGCGCGTTGAAAACGTTGTTTCGGATGCGGAACCGTAACTCGACCATCAGTTGTCCTCCTCGACGTTTTCGAACCCCATCTTATTGTCGTTATCAGGCCTACCGCGGACAGATGTGGTCCAAATGCACAGGAGTCAGGGGCATTTCAATTAATATTACCTCATGCAGACATTCACTGAACCCGAGTTCAATCTCATTCGGAAGCTCCACGGAGAGCATCCACAAACGGTGCTGCAGATCAAGGAACCGTGTCCCACTCACTCGGTTTGCAACCCGCTGCCGCTGTTTCGTGTCTACAAGATCGACGACGCATCTTTCGAAGCGCAATGGAATGGATATCACGAGGCCGGCGTCAAACAGGTTTTCCGATTTGAGGAAGCGGTTTAGCCGCCGAGGTAGCCGGCTTTTGCGCGGATTTTCAGGTTGCGGCCCGGCACTTCCACACGAAGGTGGTGATAGCCGGATCGACGAGGCACGTAATAACCGATGTAGTACTGATGGGCGAGTTCCGTGCGGATCTGGTCGAGAACAGGCGAGATCGGTTCCTGCTTGCCGACATATAGAGTTCGGCCGCCGGTCATGTCGGACAGTGATTCGAGCGTGTGCGAGTCCACAAGGATCCGCGAACCGATAGCCACGAAATAAAGCAGCACCGCCGACTGCTGTGCCTCTTCAACCACGCGGCCATGACCAACCTGGCTGCCATTGTCGTTTCCATCCGTAAAAACAATCAGCGCTTTCCGCGGGCGTTCCGACGCTTCGAGCCGGCCGAGGGAATAGAGCAGCGCGTCGTATAAAACAGATGTCCCATAGGCCCGCATGTCGCGCAGGCTTTCGTCGAAATGCTTTTTCGATTGGGGGGAGCGGTGGACAAGCTTCACGCTTGTGCCGAATGAAACGAGGAAGTACTCATCACTCCTCGACATGGAGGACGTGAAATCCGGCACCGCTTTCTTCATGAGTGGAAGAATGTCCACCATGCTGCCGCTGGTATCCATAAGAATTCCAACGGAAGAATCCACGCGATCCTGTTTCTCGAAGATCTGAATATCCTGCGGCTGGTCGTCCTCGTAGACTCGAAAATCATCGCGATTCAGGTCCGTGACGAACCCGCCGGCCTCATCTTTAACGGTCGCGAAGATGTTCACGAGGTTGACGTCGACTTTGAGAGTTTGCTGGCCGGAAGCGGAGAAACACGACGACACAAAGGCCCAAAGGCACAACGAAGAGGCCGTAATCAGAAGGTGTTTTCCGTTCCTCACTCCGTCTCCTGAACCTCACGGTATAGACGGTAGATACTCGGATTGGTGGGAAGAATTCTGCTGCCTTTTTCGAGGACGCGCAGGGCATCGCGCTTGCGGCCCGTGTCCTTATACATCTTGCCCAGTTTCAGGTAGATGTCGGGATCGCGATCGAAAGCGTATCTCATCATGAATTCGTATTCCTTGATTGCGTTCTCCGTATCGTTGCGATTCTCGTACACGCGTGCCATGCGATAGTGTGCCCAGAAAACGTATGGATCGACACGCAATGCGGTTTCCAATGCCTGTACGGCCCCGTCGAGTTGTTCGGCTGCAAGCCGATAGTCGCCCAACATTGCCCAGTAATGCCCCAGCGACGGCGGCTTCGTATCGACAAACTTTTCCATCCATTCCGCCGCCTCTTTCCATGATTGTTCCTTTGCCGCGAGCGCTGCAAGCTTGCGAAGCGGCAGGGGCCGCGAGGGCTCAGCCTCGAAGGAACGGCGGAAATGCCGGCCGGCCTCATCGGCAGCGCCCAAAGATTCGTAAACCAGACCCCACAACTCTTCTTTTTCACCGAAGAGCCGGTTTCCCGGCTTCATCATTGAGTCCGCCTGCTTCAGCGATTCCTGCGCACGATCGAAATTGCCGGAATCGATATTCAGCATGGCAATGGAAAGCTGAAGCGAAGCGTCTTCCTTCCGCGGCACCTGCGCCAGCATCGCCATGGCCTGGTTGGCCAGATTCTGACGCTTGTAGAAGAGGAAAGGTTCGATCATTCCGGTATACGCACTTTCAGGATCAGGCACGACGGCGCCCAGCGGCAGCAGTCCATCCTTGGCCTCATACAACAGATCAAGATTCAGCTCGCGCGTGCTCCGGAAGAGCTGACGAGGGGCGTGGAATTCCAAAAGCGGATGATCATCGGTGTTTCGCCAGACACTGGAGGAAAATTTCCGTGTCGCTTCGGTGGACATGACGTAGTACGCCAGGAGTCCCTCGGGCCGATCGATATGGAAGTAATCGCGAAAGTTGAGCATGATGCTCGGGTCCGCCTTCGCGATTCGAGCGACGCGTCCCATGTCCAGCTTCTGCGGCGAACGCGTCGCGATCATGATCAGGTCGGAATCCGTTATCCAGACCGATACCTCGGGAAACTTTCGCTGCACCTCGCTGAGAATCATTCGAAGGTCTCGCGGATCGAGCTCGTACAGCTGGATCCATTGCGCGAAAACACCGTCGGGCTTCAAAACTTCGGCCGCGCGGTCGTAGAACTCGGCGGTGAAGAGGCTGGCAACGCCGGCAATCCACGGATTCGAGGGCTCGGAGATGATGATGTCGTACTGCTTGCGGGTCATGTTCATGTAATTCCGCGCATCGTTGAACGTGACCTTCACTTTGGGATTCTCGTAGCTCTTCCGGTTGATTTGTGAGAACCACGGGCCGGCGCCGACAACGGCCGGTTCGATTTCAAGGCAATCGATCTCTTCGAGCTCCGGGATGGCTGCAGCCGCACCGACCGTAACACCCGCACCGTATCCGATGATGAGCGCGTTTTTCGGATTCGGATGGTAGAAACCGGGCAGGAATCCGATCGTCAACTGGGTGATCATGTCGTCGCGGTTCGATGCGTCCACTTTGCCGTTGGTTCTTAAGCCGAGGTAGTTCTCGCCCTTCCGGACCGAAATCGTGGCATTGTTTCCTTCCTTGAAGTAAACGACGTCGGTGTCTTCGTAGTGTTCGTTGACGGTGAGTTCCGGCCGCGATTCAAATTGTCTGGAGTAAACCAGGATTCCGCGATCCATCGAATCCGGACGCCAGAAGACCTGCCCCTTCATGGACACGGTCGCAACCAGCAGAAGAATTAGAGCGGCTGCCTGGGCGATTCGCCCGGGCGATTTCGATTCCGTCAGCAGCAACAGTGCCATCGCGGAATTAAAAAACAATCCTGCCAGGATGGTGCGTTCGGTTCCGATGACGGGCATGAGAACGAACCCTGCCAGCAGCGATCCCAGGATGGCGCCAAGAGTGTTCACCGAATAGATGTTCCCGATGCTTCGCCCCAGGATCACAAACTTGCTCGAGTACATCTGGCTTGCGACAGGAAACGTCGCGCCCATGCAGAGCGTGGCGAAAATCATCAAGCCGGAACACAGGATGAACTGGATGGTCAGAACGGCGGGAAATGAATAAAAGAATGCACGAATGAGAGCGAGGAGCGCATAGGGCGCAAGAAGGTATCCGACCAGGAAAACCAGGCCGCCGAAGGCCACACCGAGCTGCAACAGCCCGAGCAGCCGCAGGTTCGCGGCCGGCTTCCGCCGCGAGATGATGGAGCTCCCGAGTGCGATGCCTACAAGAAACGTAATGAGCATGATCGAGAACGCATAGGTCGAGCTGCCGATCATCGCCGAGAGGGCCCGCGTCCACGACACTTCGTACATCATCGAGACGAATCCTGAAACTCCGAGCGTCAGCAGAATCAGCCTGTCCGCCACACGATTCACCGGCCGCGGCTCTTCCATCAATGGAACCGGCTGTTCAGCCTCGATGTTCGCGCGTCGTGAGCGCTCGGACAGCCAGATCGCGAACAATCCGATCGCCACATTGAACGAAGCGATGATCAGAGTCGTCCTCATGTTGCCGAGCCCGGGAATGAACACCAGCGCCGCTGCGAGCGAGCCCGCCGCCGCGCCGAATGTATTCAGCGCATAAAGTACACCGACTTTGCGTTCGACTTCATGAACGTTGTCGGTGAAAAAACGGGTAAGCACGGGCAGCGTGCCGCCCATGAGGAAAGTAGGGGCCAGAAGAATGATGAAGCTTGCTCCAAACCGGATAAACCCTCCGCCTCCGGGAATCGAGGATACTGAGGGCGCTATCGTCCAATAGAACGTGTCCAAAGCTCGAAAAACGAAAGGCACAACGGCCGCGGAAATTCCGATGCCGATCTCCAGCAGACCGTACATCCGGAGGGGATTCTCCGTGCGGTCGGCCCTCTGCCCCAGTTTCCAGCTTCCAAGGGCCAGACCGGCCATAAAAGCGCCGAGCACTGTCGATATGGCATGGGAAGTATTCCCGAAAACCAGCCCCGTGAGGCGAACCCAGATGACTTCGTAAACGAGGCCGGTTGCCCCGGAAAGAAAAAATATGACGTATAGGATCGATTTCGAATTCAACTTGTTGGCAAACATAGTGGCGCGATTTTAATACAGACCAGCCGCGAATTACGCGAATTACGCCAATGGGCGCACCAAGAGTCCTTGATGCGCCCATTTGGCGTAATTCGCGTAATTCGCGGCTAATTCATTACCGGTCGCGGACCTGAATGGAGACCGTCGGCCCGACAAACTGCAGCTTGAAGCCTTTGCTCCGGTTCGTCCGGTGGACATCTCCATCCACAACGCTGGCGCCCCCCTGAAGAGTCAAGTGCCGGCCAATGCCGAATCCCGCATTGAGCTCACTTTGGATGTAGTGGCCGTGGGAGCCGAAAGACATTCCCTTGATGTGTCCATTGAGATTGAACGCGTTCCTTCCGCGAATCGGAAACCCACGAAACTCGGCACCGATCAGGGGAAAAGGCGCCTTACCATCTTCGGTACTGGACCCAAACCTCTGGCTGGTCACAGTCGCTTTCGCATCGAAGTAGCCAACCCCGACCTGCACGCCGACGTGTCCCTGCGGCCGGGTGACAAAATCGTACTGATAGCCGCCGAAGAGGTAATTCATTCTCGAGTCGGAGTCGATGGTGTCCTGGCCCGTGTAGGTCCGCCCGCCGAACGCAAAAGTTCGGGTGATGGTGTTGTGACCCTCCAGCCTGTAGGGAACGGCCTCGAACAAAATCCGGTGCTTGCGGGCCGGTTTTGCCGCCACTCTGAACAGGCCCTGGCCTTTCCGGCCACGAATACCGAGATCCGAACGGAGATCGACCTGCGTGGTGCCGGTCTGCACGTTCCCGGTCGGATTCAATCGCCAGTAAGATCCGGTAAATTCGATATGAAATTGTTCGAAGTCGATCGCAGCTTCGGGGGCTCCCTGAAGCATCATCATTGAAGCAAAAAGAAGCGCCGTCACCATTGGGGCGAGTCTAACAGAAGGACATGAGTGCAAAAAGAAAGGGTGAGAAGCCTCCGTCCTGGAGGTGATTTCCCACCCTGCAGCCTAAAGAGGGAGGCTGATGACGAAAGTCGTACCGCGGTTTCCAGTCTGGACGGTAATAGTTCCCTTGTGGTCATCGATCACCTGTTTGGTGATATAAAGTCCGAGACCTGTCCCGCGTTCACCCTTGCTGGTAAAGAAAGGGTTGAAGATGAATGGTAAGTTGACGGTCGGAATACCGACTCCCGTGTCGGCAATCACGATCCGCATTTGATTTCCCTCGATTCTGGCGGTGATCGAAACGACGCGTCTGTCACAATCCGCCATGGCGTCTGCGGCGTTCTGCAGTAAATTCACGAAAGCCTGCGAGATCTGCCAGCGATCGAGGTCGATCAGCGGCAAATTAGTTTCGCGGTGGAACTGATAGTCAACATGCTGGGCCCGCATGTAAGGCTGAACGAACCGGATCGAATCCGAAATCACTTCCTCGATGTCGCAGGCTTCGGTGCGCGGGGCTCTCTTGCGGCTGAAATCGAGCATGCGCTTGGCCATTTCTTCGATGCGGCGTGAAGCGCGATCGATCACTTCGAAGTTGATCCGCAACGGATGATCGACTGTCAGGCTTTCCTCGACGAAACGCAGATGTCCTCGGATCAGCATCAACGGATTCGTAACTTCATGGGCAAAGCAGGCCGACAGCTCGCCCATGGTGATGAGGCGAGACAAAGGAAGCAGCTCCTCCGGAGTGAAAGACATTTTTGTTGTCTCGCGCGCTTCCACCGCGGCGATATCCAAAATGCCGGCCGCAACTGGGCCGTAGGCCATCAGTCTCTCCAGGTCCTCTCCGGTGAACCGCCCGGACTTGGAGGAATAGCCGAGCAACAAGCCCATGGCATTGCCGGCCCTGCCCACAGGAACGGCCACAAGGCGGGATTCATCCACTACAACAGGGCCCCAGTCCCTCAGCTTCGAAATCAGATTGACGGCCAGGTTGCCGGATACCTCGGGTTCCGCTCCCGCAATCGCCTGAATACGAATGGAGTCGTTGTCGGCTGTGGCGACGAGCGCGTAATCGCATTCCAGGAGCTCTCGCACGTGAAGTGCGATTTCGTAGTAGGCTCCCGCATACGCGACTGTAGGGCGGTAAGGTTCGGCAAGTTTCAGATTGTGTTTCATTCCTGAATTCTCTTTCTTAGTCTGGCCAGTATGGTCTCGACTCCTGATTTCGTAAGCTCGAAGCCGGGAAAATGCGCGATCTCGCCTGACGAAAAACCATCGACGTAATGCAGCTTGAAGATCAGTGCATTCCGGCGCGCGTTCTTACGGTCAGGATCGCCCTCCACGACGCGCTTGACGTCAATCCAGGAGAGGATTGCGCTGAGCGTGCCCGGATCGAATTCGGATGACAGTGGCGAATTCTTCTCATTAAATTCCGCGACGTTCGTCCAGTCGATGGAGATAAGCTGGCCGCGCCGCTTGCTGCTGCCGAGCTGCCTCAGGTGATCCTGGACGACCGTTGCAGAGATTCTTGACAAGAAAGCCATGACCGAAAACTCCGTACTGCCGCGAAAAGAGCGAAGGATACGGCCGTCGTTCTGAACCAGCCTCATGTAAACTTCCTGCGCAAGATCCGGTACGATGTCGGCCGTGTCCTCCTGAATGGACCGAAAACGCAAGGCACGGAGAAGGTAGAGGAAGATGAGACCCTGAAAGCGCTCCTGGAACCTCGTCCAGAGCGCGCGGTCTGTCAGCTTCTCTCCGCACTCGCGCAATAATTCGGCTGCAGATGTCTCCCCGTCATTCCGCCGGGTAAACCTGCGGACACTGTCCGGCATATGTTAGCGAGTTAGTCCTTGAAGTCTGCTTCGAGCTTCAACCGCCCACGCTGAATTCGAATCCAGTTTTAAGTAGCGACTCCACTGCAATTCCGCTTGCGCCCGGTCACCTGTACGCTCGTACAAGAGCGCCAGGTTGAAGACCGCGGGCAGAAATTCCTTGTTCGAGGCGAGGGCAGCATGGAATTCCTGAACCGCCCTGGCGAACCGATTTTCGTTACCGCTCTCGAGATAGGCAACTCCAAGATCGTTATGTACTTCCGCTCCCGCCCCAACTTCGCTTCCTGCGATCGCAAGATAATCGATGGCGCGCTTGAAATCCTTCTGAATCAAATAAAACCGGCCCATCTGAAGGCTGTTCGCAGACAATCTGGTCATTTCGCCGGCCAACAGGCCATACGAGACGCCGGGATCGTCCAGTCCTCTGGTACGCATAATGGGAAGATGGGGTTGGTTGGACAGACGGAATTCGAAGGGACGATGTTGCTGAAGCAGAAGGTGGACGACTTCTGTCGCTGACCTCGGCTCAGCCGCCTGGTTCAGAAAATGAAACGAAACTACGCTTACCAGGAGCATTGCCGCGATGGGAGCTAACGACAAAATCCAGCCTCTCAGGGTACCGGTTCGGCGTGACGCGCGGAGAGCGGGTTTCTTCTTATCCCACTGATCTGCAAATGTTTGCAGTGCGACTGCTTCTTCGTCAGTCATGTTTTCGTCCATCAGCCGCATGAAAAAGCCTAACCTATTACGGCAGTTATCACAGGCGACTAAATGAACCTCGCTGGCCGCTTTGATCACAGGATCCAGCCCGCCTTCGAGGTATTCCGTCAGTGTCTCCTCAGTTAAGCATTGGCCATGACCCATTGTTTCTCCTCTCACTCTTGACCCTCCTACTAGAAGAAGACGTAAATTGGGCGCCAAAACACGCAAAAAAAATTCAAATATTTGTATGTTTCGTATACAAATTTACATCTTCCTTAAAAAGTCCGTCCCAGCAATAAGCTAGAATTCCCGATCCTAAAGAACGACAACAAGCCCAAAAGGAGTCCAAAAAATGAATCGACGTGAATTTCTCTCCGCCCTTGGAGGCGCCAGCGCGCTGTCCGCCGTAACAATGATCAACCCCAGCGCGGCCTTTGCCGAAGCCGACGTGACCTCTCAAACTACCTCTCTGTATGTGAAAGGTCTTGTCATGCTGGATCTGGGAAACCCAGAATCTGTGCGCCTGGGATTCCCAAAAGCGCCGGGACACAAGGCAACGCTGTCCATCGTCCCACAGAACGGTAGTAAGCGGTTTCTAACCATTAAGGGAAACGGCAGTGTGGACGCGCCGTCGGCCGCAACTGCAGATCCTCGGATCTTCGTTCCCGAATTGGTGAGAATGAAAGAGTTCTATGGCAGCGGCGTGAAATCCCACGTCGATCAATGCCCGAGTGTCATCACGATCCCATCCACGGCCATCAAGTCCGTGACCACGTCTGAAGTGAGCAAGGCGCGGTACACGTTCGTTCGCGCCGATAACGGGGACGAAGTCGAAACATTCCGACCACGTCAGATTGCCGACGTGATCAAGATTGATCTAAAATCGGACTGCACGTTAAAGTTGGATAACGGCAAGGTGAATATTCCGCTCGAGACGGCTCGCGAGTTGCGCGTGGAATACACGCCCGAAAAAGTCGACTCCCTGGATCCCTTTGCGGATCATTTCCATCATTACTTCGACTATGTCGAGCGTCCGGCGGCTCTGGATTTCGATGTTGTTCCCAAGAACCTTAGCGGAACCAGCGCTCCCACACCGCGCGTGGGGCATCATTTCATGATGCTCGACAATATTGTGTTCTGCTACCTGATTGCGGTGCCGTAGACGTGAGCTCTCGATGAAAGATAACGAAGTAGATCGTTTCACATCTGCCAGTCGAAGTTGGACGGTCAGAATCATGATGCTGCTGATCGTCCTGTGTTCCATTTCGATTGGCCTGTTTCCATTTGCCAGGAACCGTTATGCCGAATATGAGATCAGCCGCCTGATCCAGGCCGCTTACGACATGCAGCGGCCTGGAGGAGGGCGCCTGTTCCGTGCGCCCTACTTACCCGTGGGGGCCGCGCCGGCCAATTCGGGCCTTGGCCGGGCCCAGCTTCTGCTGCTGCGTCTTCCGGACTCGCAGGCACGAGGCAGGCTTCAAAACAGGTTCTGGCTGGCATCCGCCAATTGGCAGACATTCATCGAAAAGGCGGTCAGCCCTCGCTCGAAAGAATTCCGTGGAAACGCCGAGACGATGAACAATCTCGGTGCCAGTTTCCTCGCACTTTCCGATAGCAATCCGACTTATCTTCTCAAGGCATTGGAACAATTTGAACTCTCGTCCCAGCTTGAACCACAGGCTCCCGAACCTCGGTTCAACATGATCGTCACTTATCGGAAACTGCGGCTCGGCAGCGCAGCCGATGAAATGCTGCAGCGTTACGCCGAACTGGAGCCGCACTCAGACTGGTATCGTGAACTCACGAACAACAGCGGCGAGGTCGTAGACGAATCTGCAATTCTCAACGATTTGCGGCGCGCAGTGGAAAGTCAGGACTCTCCCGAGGCCGAGCGGCTCTTCCAAAAAAACCCCGAACTGTGTCGCCGCGTTGCGATGCAATACGGAACGGCCAATATGGCTGAGTCCGAAGATCTCGTCCGTTTCATCGCCAGACAAATCGAACGCCGATTCGACGACAAGACAATTTCGGCGATGATCGATCCTCTCTTCACGAACCGGCGGAACGAGACTATCGAGCTGCGCAAGCTCGTTACAGAAGGCGCCCGGTTGTTCGGCAAAGGAGATTTCCGCGGCAGCCTGCGGGCTTACGACAAAGCCGACGACCTCATCGGCAAGTCGGACTCCTCGTTTGATCGCTTGTGGATCGACCTTAATCGCGTGGACACACAGATTCGGACGGGAGAATTCGCTTCCGCCCGAGAGTCGCTGCACCGTCTGGTTGCTTCCGCGCGCGAGCAGGATTTCCGATGGCTGGAGGGAAGGGCTCTTTCCATATACGGTTCCAGCCTGAAGCTCACTGCCACTTATCAGGAAATGCTGCAGCGTCTTGTTGAAGCGGACCGCGTGTTTGTCGAGATTGCGGCACCCTACGAACGAGTCCGGCCTCTGTACTATTTAGCCGCGTACGAGACGCTCGCCGGGGACCACGATGAAGCGTTGAGACTTGCTTTGGAATGTCTTCGGTTAACCACCGACGAACCGCTGCGAATGTCCGCGCTGGACTGGCTCGTCGGCTCCACTCTTTACCGGCAGGGAATGCCATCGAAAGCGATTCTCTTCGAGACAGAATCCGCTGCGCAAACAGCAAAGCTCGGGCACGCGTCGTGGGAGGCAACCGCCTCGGTCAACCTCGCTCAGCTTTACGAATCGATGTCTGAGCACGCGCTGGCGGAGAAACATCTGAAGGCGGCCGAAGACGCTCTTGACCGGGCCGCTGCAAGTACGGAACAGGTAATGACCGAGTTGTTGATAGGGTCCGTAAAAGCACGGATCGATCTGAATCGAAAACGATACCAGGACGCCGAATCTCTTCTCACGAAAAATCTGAATCTCTTTTCCAAGCAGCCTTTCCGCGCAACCGCTTTGCTCTCGGAATTGCTGATGCTTCGTGCTCGCACTTACGCCGAAACAGGCCGCATCACCGATGCCAAGCAAACGTTCAACAAGGCAATTGAAGTTGTCGAAAACGACGATCAGTACCTTCAGACTGAAAAACTGCGCGTGAAGTTCGACGACTCGAGGCGAGAGTTGTACGACTCGGCAATCGAGTTCGAATACAGCCACGGGTCGGCGGATGCGGCATGGACGTATTTGCAGAAGTACCGGGCAAAACTGTTCCTTGAATTCCTCGCCCAGTTCAATCCGGACATCGGCCGGATACACGGTCAGGCGCTCGATCGCGCGAAGGTTCAAAAGCTTGTACCCGCACACACGCAGGTCATTGAATACGCGCTCCTGAAGGATCAGCTCCTGATCTGGCTGGTCTCAGACAAGCTTTTCACAATTCGTTCCGTGCCTGTAACCCGATCAGCGCTCGAAGGTCAGGTCCAGGAAGTTCTGCGACGCCTGCGAAACGGCGAGGATGTCCAGGACCTTCTGGAGGATCTCGGAACGGTGTTGATCGAACCGGTCGCTGATCTACTCGATCCCGGGCGTAGCCTCGCCGTTATTCCGGACAGGGCGCTTCACGGCTTGCCTTTCGACGCGCTCCGGCGCCCGCACAAGAAAGAGTATCTGGTCGAGGATTTTGCTGTCATTGTGAGTCCGAGCCTGACACATCTGCTGGCGACGACCGCCGGCCGGCCCGTAAGAGATGCAATCGTCAGCTTCGGATCGCAGGACGACGCTTCATCCGAAATAAAGGAGCTAACGGCCCTTCGAGGCATCTATCCCAAAGTCACGACCTTCGCCGGTGAGAGAGTGGACAAACCAAAGTTTCTGAATGCGTTGAGTATGGCGCCCATTTTTCACTACGCCGGACATTCGGTGATGGACGCGGTGGATCCGCTGCGGTCTTCAATCCTGCTCGATGGAAACCGCTACGGACCCAACAGCGTGACCGCTGTCGACATTGCGCAGCACCGCATGTGGGACAACGCAGTCGTGGTCCTGTCGTCGTGCGACTCCGCAGTCGGCAATTCACGCGACGGCGTCGGCATGCGCGGGCTGACGTCCGCTTTTCTGATTGGCGGCGCCGGATCGGTCGTCGGTTCGCTCTGGCCCGTCGAAACCTCGAGCACGGCTGAATTGATGATCGGATTCCATCGCGCCTTCGCAACCGCCAACATCCCCGTGGCCCAGGCGCTGAGGCAAGCCCAGCTCCAGTTCCTGAAATCCTTCCCCGACCGTTCGCATCCTTACTATTGGTCCGGCTTCGTCGTCACCGGCAACTTCAGCGCCCTGCGATAGCTAATTCGTGTCTTTGTGTTTTCTTACTCTTTAAATACGCCTGTTGTGGTTCTTTCCGCTCCTTGACTATTCTTTTCTTTATGCGTGCCGACGGCATTTGGGCCAACATTTTTCGACTCGGCCAGAGAAAAGAATCTCTCGCCGAAATCCTCCAGACCATCCCTCTCTTTGAGGATCTGACTGCCAAGGAGCTGAAAACTCTCGAACGGGTCGTTCATATCCGGACATACCAGACCGATGAAACCGTGTTCGTGGAAACCGAGCCCGGCGCGGGTATGTATGTGATTCGATCAGGACACGTCGATGTGGTGTTGAGGCATAAGTCGGAACACCCTCTCATTCTTGCCGAACTTCAGGCCGGCGATTTCTTCGGCGAGATGGCGCTGCTCGGAGATACCTCGCGGTCGGCAACGGCTGTGGCGCGCGAGCGATCGGAGCTTATCGGTTTCTTTCATCCGGACCTGATCGAGATCATCTCGCTGTTTCCAGCGATGGGCGCGAAAATCAGCTTTGGTCTTGCAAAGACTTTGGCCGAGCGCCTGCGCTACACGAACACCCAGCTGGCCGACATATCGGTACTACGGGGATCCTATGAAGAACCTGTTCGGTGAAGCTCCACTGCGCGTTCTCGCGTTCGTTCTCCTGCTCGTGGCTCTCGTCCTCGCATTCCTCGCAATTCGGATTCTTATTGTTCCTTTCGTCGCGGCGATGTTTGTGGTGTATCTATTCGATCCGGGGATAACGGCGTTCCAGCGGCGGGGAATCGAGAGGGGCAATGCCTTTCTAATTCTGCTGATCGTTGCCCTGATCGCGATTACGATCCTTTTAATGTTTGCCCCGGCGTGGCTGCGCCTCGAGGCGATCGGTGGATCGAGCGATACGTTGACCCAGCGAATTCAGATTCAGCTGACCAGGACCGAGCGTTGGATGGATGCACGGTTTCCGATGCTTCGCTCGGTCAATCTCACAGGACAGCTCAGCAACCGGGCTGCAGCCGTCTCTGCGAATTTCTTGAAAGAACTCCCGGGACTGATCACGAGCTTCGTGGTCAACCTCTTGCTCGTACCGTTCATCGCATACTTCATGATTCGCGATGGGAAGGCCATCAAGCGACGCATCGTGCGGCTGGTGCCTAATCGCTACTTCGAGACATCTTTGATCATGTTTTATCGTATCGATCAGCAAATCGGCGGTTATTTGCGTGGCCGCCTTGTCGAATGCATTCTTGTCGGCATCACTCAGACACTCTTCATGGGTATCGCCAACCTTTTCGTGGATCAGCCGCAGATTCTTCTTATTGCCGGCGTTTGCGGAATCACGAACATGATTCCATATCTCGGTCCGGTTCTCGGCACGGTGTTCGGCGCGTTCCTCTACCTGAGCGCAGGTCTGCCAATGCCTTCGATCTACGGACTCGTGATCGCCTCCGCGGCAGCGCATATCGTGGATAACATTATGATCGCCCCTACCGTCCTGTCTTACAACGTGGACCTCCACCCATTGACGGTGGCGCTTGTGTTGGTGATTGGAGGAGAACTGCTGGGAGCACTGGGCCTTCTGATTGCGATTCCTGTAGCGTCCAGCATCAAAGTCATCGCGCAGGAGTTCTATGCGAACTATCAGCTCCAGGTCCGGTAGTGTGTAAACGACTCTTTTAGTTCCCTTCCCACAAACCCGTGCTCATGTACCGCTCACCGATATCATTCAGCAGCGTGACGATCACGCCTTTGCGAATGCGCCTGGCGGTTTCGTAAACACCGTGGAGGTAGGCGCCGGACGACTGGCCGGCGAAAATGCCGTAACGGGCCAGGACGGCGCACATGTGCGCGGCATCTGTGCTTGAAACGCGAACCCTCTGATCGACCACCGATTGATCGAGAATCTTTGGAATGATGTCGCCCGGATTCTCCAGCGGCTTCAGACCCTCAATTCCGGGAAAGTCCTCAGGAACGATCTGCACAATCTCCACGCTCGCAAGATCCTTCTTCAAGCGGCGTCCCACGCCTGTGATCGTGCCGCCGGTTCCGATGCCGCCGACGAAATGCGTGATCCGGCCATCGGTTTGCACGAGGATCTCGGACGCAGTCGTTTCGTAGTGCGATCGCCAATTGTGCTCGTTCGCGTATTGATCGCAGTGGAAGTAGCGATCCGGTTCACGGTCCGCGATCCGATGTCCTTCGCGCAAGGCTTCGTCATATCCTTCCAGGGGATCGGTCTGGATCAGCGTGGCGCCGTGAGCCTTGATTCGCATTTTGCGCTCCTTGCTGGCATTGCCTGGCACGACAATCTGAACGGGCACGTTCATCATCGCGCCAAGCATGGCGTACGCGATGCCGGCGTTCCCCGAGCTCGAGTCCAGGACCACCTGGCCCTTTCCGATTTTTCCCTCGATCAATGCCTCGAGCAGCATTCTGCGGACCGGACGATCCTTGAGGCTTCCGCCCGGATTCGTGAACTCGGCCTTCGCGTAGACCCGGACTTCCGGAAATTCCTCCTTGAAGCAAAGGATCTCGACCATGCGTGTGTTTCCGATGAGATCGAGCGCAGGATACTTTTTATGAAATTCCGCGTAGCGCGGTTCAACAGGGATGCTTGCAAATGGGTTCATACGAGAACATTTGTACCATAAACGGGTATATGCTGAGGAAAAGGGGAAGATATGAAGACGGGAAGTTGCAGTCATCTAAAAGAGATTCGCAATGTGAAGCCCAGCGGTTCCGGCTGCAAGGAGTGTCTGGAGATGGGCGATACCTGGGTCCATCTTCGACTTTGCCTGTCCTGCGGCCATGTCGGCTGTTGCGATTCCTCGAAAAACAAACACGCAACCAAGCACTTTCATCAGACGAAACATCCGATCATTCGGTCCTTCGAGCCCGGCGAGGACTGGCGATGGTGCTATGTCGATGAAATCCCTTTAAACTGATTCGCGGATGAGCCTTCTTGCCGCCGCCGGCAGCATCGGTCTGATTCTAGTCGTCCTCTGGGACGCATTCGAAGTAGTCATCCTCCCTCGCCGGGTCACAAGGAAGTTTCGTCTCACTCGTCTCTTTTACCGCTCCACCTGGACGCCATGGGCGGCGGCAGCCAAACGAATGCCTCCCGGCACCCGCCGGGAAGTTTTTTTGAGCTTTTACGGACCCGTATCGTTGATATTGCTGCTGGGTATCTGGGCGTTCGGATTGATTCTCGGGTTTGCAGGTCTTCATTCCTCGCTCGCGACCGCGGTGAAAATGCCTGAGGGCGAGAGCCCGTTCTTTTCGTATTTCTACTTCAGCGGCTCGACATTCTTTACGCTCGGTCTCGGCGATATCGTGGCAGCAACGCCGCTGGGAAGAGGGCTCACCGTTCTCGAGGCCGGAATTGGTCTGGGATTTCTGGCGATCGTCGTGAGCTATTTACCGGTTCTGTATCAGGCATTCTCCCGTCGCGAGCTGAACATCTCGCTTCTGGACGCGCGTGCCGGATCGCCTTCGACAGCGGCGGAATTGCTGCGGCGGCACTTGCACGCCCGGGAATTCGAGGAACTCGGATCGTTTCTTCGCGACTGGGAACGTTGGGCCGCCGAATTACTCGAGAGCCATTTGTCGTATCCGGTACTTGCGTATTACCGCTCGCAGCACAGCAATCAATCATGGCTTTCCGCGCTGACGACTATTCTGGACGCGAGCGCGCTTGTCCTCGCCGGCATTGAGGGCATATCGACCAGACAAGCGCAGCTGACCTTCGCCATCGCCCGGCATGCCGTTGCGGACCTCGCCCATGTCTTGAGCACCGTTCCGCGTCCGCCGGTTCCCGATCGATTGCCGGCGCCCGAGCTCGGTCGCCTCCGAACCAGCCTGCTTTCGAGTGGGATTTTTCTGGATGACAGGCCTGCCGCCGAAGAGAAGTTGAATTTGTTACGCCGAATGTATGAACCGTACGTCAATGCCCTTTCCGAACACCTGCTCATGCCGCTTCCGGCCTGGGACATCGCCGCGTCCTCGGCCGACAACTGGCAGACGAGCGCGTGGGAACGTATCGCAAAAGTCACGACAGATCATTTCTGAATATGAGAGACAAACTCAACGAGCCCTTCGCATTCGTAATCTTTGGCGGCAGCGGCGACCTGAGCCGGCGGAAATTGCTGCCGGCACTTCACCATCTCGCTTCTCTGGGATATATGCCTGAGAAATATGCGGTCATCGGCGTATCGCGGACGCCGATGAGCGATGAGGATTATCGCCAATTCGTGCAGAAGGCGATCGAAGAGCATGAGCAGGCCGAGCACGAAAATCCGGCCGCCGACAGTTTGCTCAAGTTTGTTTATTATCACGCCGGAGACACCACAAAGCCTGAAGCCTTCGTCGAGCTCCAGCGGAAGCTCGAGACGTTGGATAAGGAACTTGGCCTCGGCGGTAACCGTGTTTACTATCTCGCCGTCGCGCCCGATCTCACTCCGACGATCGTGAAACACCTCGCCGCAAATGGAATGTTGAAACAGCGCGACGGCTCATGGATTCGGGTGGTCTTCGAAAAGCCTTTCGGCCGCGATCTCGAGAGCGCGCGCAAGCTGAACGCGGCCATCCGGGAAGTTCTGACGGAAGAGCAGATTTATCGAATCGATCACTATCTCGGCAAGGAGACGGTTCAGAATATTCTTTCCTTTCGTTTCGGCAACTCGATCTTCGAACCGTTGTTCAATCGAACCCACGTGAACTCTATTCGAATCACGGTCGCCGAAAGCGGTGGTATGGAAGGCCGACGAGGCGAGTACTATGACTCGGCCGGCGCTCTGCGTGACATCGTTCAAAATCACATTCTGCAGTTGCTGTGCCTGATCGCAATGGAACCACCTGCCTCATTCAATGCCGAAGCCATTCGCGATGAAAAAGTGAAAGTTCTCCACGCTCTCCCGGCGCTCAGCCCCAAAGAAGTTGCCGAATCGACTGTACGCGGCCAATACCATGGCTATCGAAACGAACCGGGAGTGAATCCCAATTCAACAACTGAAACTTATGTTGCGCTTCGAACCACCATCGAAAACTGGCGCTGGTCGGGCGTGCCTGTCTTCATTCAGACGGGCAAAAAGCTATGGACTCGCCTGACGGACATCCAGATCGAATTCAACCCGGTGCCGCTCTGCCTGTTCCGTAACTTTGCGGACTGCCCGCCGAATTCGAACAGACTGGTCATGCGGATTCAGCCCGACGAAGGAATCAGCCTTTCATTCGTCGCCAAACAGCCCGGCACAAGCTTCGCGCTGCAGGACGTGACCATGGACTTTTCCTACGGGAAAGCTTTTGGGCAGCGGCTGCCCGAAGCCTACGAACGGCTGCTTCTGGATGTGCTCCGCGGCGACCCGTCACTCTTCACCCGGTCCGACGAAGTGGAGCTTGCCTGGCAGTTTGTTTCCAGAATTCTCGAGGGCTGGTCCAGGGTCCCACCGCCCGAATTCCCCAATTACGAGCCCGGCAGCCGCGGTCCGGCCGAAGCCAGCCGTCTTCTCAATCCGTCCCAGATCCGCCGCCAGTAAGGAAGAGCAGCGGGCAGTCGAGGTTCGTCATCGTCAAGTTGATAACTTCGATTTTTCGCCAGTTGTTTCACCGTGTCGTGGTAGGCAAAGACGTTGCAGTGGATACAGCGAAGGAGCGGGATAGTGACTTCAAGTATAGGAACAAAAAGGTGATCCGTGGACTTACAGATCGGTCGATCACTCATCAGTGCGCCAATGTTACCATAATCGAAAACCCAGCAAGCATGGGTGTCTGTGACGCAAAGACACGAAAGCACCAAGGACCCAAAATCAGTATTTCATAAAGAACTCATTAAAAAACTATATTGACAACCGGGTCTCCGGTGGTTTACAAAACCCTCACCGCACAAAGTTGTGTGGTTCGACAATGAAGTCTTCGATCCTGACGGGTCGAAGACTTTTTTGTTTGTGTGACTCTGCTGTCTTTTGACGACGACGTCCAGAAGCACGAATTTCGCTCGTAGCTTCCTGGGCGTTTTTTGTTTTTAAGCGTAGTTTGCAGCGAAAACCAAATCTCCATCAATGGTGAACAAATGAAAATGAGACGACTTTTGACGCTTTTGCTAATCCTTGGAATTGGATGTTGCGTAGCGTTCGCGCAGGATAAGGGGCCGGACCCAGGCGGCGGCAGCACAGGTGCGGCTGCCGATGTGCCGGTCAAGACGGCCGGTCAGCCGACTCCCGGAGAGTTGCTGGACGCCATTGGCCATAACAAAGTAGCAATCAACATGATGTGGACTCTGCTTACCGGATTCCTGGTCATGTTCATGCAGGCCGGTTTCGCAATGGTGGAGACGGGTTTGACGCAGGCAAAAAACGCGGCTCACACATTTGCAATGAACTTCCTGGTTTATCCACTCGGAATGCTCGGGTTCTACGTGCTCGGCTTTGGAATCATGTTTGGAGGCTTTGGCGCGATAGCAACCATGGGAGGCTACGCAGGGCTAAATCACGAAGTTTCGGTAAGTTTGTTTGGCAAGGACTTCGGACTCTTCGGTGGCACGGGATTCTTCCTTACGGGAGGCGCGTACGACGTAGGCGTCTTCGCACTGTTCCTGTTCCAAATGGTTTTCATGGATACCACTGCGACGATACCAACGGGCGCAATGGCGGAACGGTGGAAATACTCCGCGTTCGTGATCTATGGCCTGCTGGTCGGATCGATCATCTATCCTCTCTTCGGAAACTGGGTTTGGGGAGGAGGCTGGCTGTCCACGTTGGGAAAGAATTTCGGTCTTGGACACGGGCATGTGGATTTCGCTGGATCTTCGGTGGTGCACTTGACAGGCGGCGTCCTCGCCCTGGTCGGCGCATGGATAATCGGACCCCGCCTGGGGAAATTCAAGAAAGACGGATCGCCGGTTCCGATTCCGGCTCACAGCATTCCGATGGCGATGATTGGAACTTTCATTCTGGCTTTCGGATGGTTTGGGTTTAACCCGGGCTCTACATTGGCCGGTACGGACTTGCGCATTGCTGTAGTGGCGGTCAATACCATGCTTGCCAGCGCGACTGGAGCCTTCGCAGCGACGCTGTGGATGTGGTGGGTCCGGGCCGGGAAACCTGATCCCAGCATGATGTGCAACGGAATGCTTGCGGGACTTGTGGCAATCACGGCGCCATGCGCTTTCGTGAACGCACCAGGCGCCTGTTTCATCGGTGTTGTCTCGGGTATCCTGGTTGTGGAAGCGGCGCTCTTCATCGAAGGTAAGCTGAAGATCGATGATCCAGTCGGTGCCATTGCGGTCCACGGGGTGAATGGAGCCTGGGGGTGCCTGGCTCTCGGCTTATTTGCAGACGGAACGTACGGTGACGGCTGGAACGGCGTGCCAGGAACCGTGACGGGTCTTTTCTATGGAAACGCTTCACAGTTCTTCGCCGAATGCATCGGTGTGGCTGCAAACTTTGTTGCCGTCGGGGCACTCGGCTTTATCATGTTCAAAGCGATCGATCTGGTCGTTGGACTCCGTGTCGACGCGGAGACCGAATCCGTAGGACTCGATATTCCCGAAATGGGTGTTGCGGGCTACGTCGGCGTGACCGACAGCCTGGCGATGCCGGAACTTACCCACAAGCATCAGATGACCGCAAAGAGCCTGCCCGCAGAGAGATAAGGCTCAACACGAATAGGCGCAGTCCGTGACAAAATTGCGGACTGCGCCACGAAATGGATGAAATGTATTCTCCATCCGGGCAAGCTGCGTCCGATCATCATCCCAGCATCCTGCTGATCGTAGACGATGCCGACCTCCACCGATTGTTGCGAAAGAGCCTTTCTGGGGAGCACTATCACTTGAGCGAGGCAGATACCGCAGTGAGTGGTTTGGCGCAGGTGGAGACTTTGCGGCCGGATCTGATTCTTTTGGAATTTAAACTCGCACGGACCAGCAGTATTGACGTAATCCGCCATGTGCGCCGGCAGAAGCATGGCGTCCCAATTGTGGTGGTATCGGCCCATTCAAACGTCCGTGACAGAATTGCGGCGCTGGACGCCGGCGCCGACGATTTTGTCAGCAAACCGTTTTCGATCGGTGAATTCCAGGCCCGCCTTCGGGTCGCTCTTCGCCGTGCGGCCGCCACGCCGGCTCATGCGAATTCCCGAATGTTCAGGGCCGGTCACATCGAAGTCGACTTTGAACGGCGGAAGGTCCGCGTAGCCGGGCGGGAAGTGCATCTAACCCCGCGGGAATACCGGTTGCTTCAGCTTTTGATTCATAATGCAGACCGCGTGCTGACTCACAGCCATCTTCTTCGGAAAGCCTGGACATCGAATAAGAAGCGTCACGCCCACCACTTACGCGTATTTATGCTACAGCTTCGCAAGAAATTGGAGGTGGATCCGGCGCGGCCGCGGCATTTGCGAACCGAACCCGGCGTGGGCTACCGGTTCCAGACCGACTCGTAAGGGTGAGTATGGTTTTTCCACTTTGGAGTGTCCTCCCATTCATCCTGATGCTGGTTTCCATTGCAGTCGTGCCGCTGCTGGTTCCAAAGTGGTGGGACAAGAACACCAACAAGCTTCTTCTGAGTGTCGCTGTTTCAATTCCGGTTCTTCTGGTGGTGATTCCGTCCGGCATCCATTTAATGATCGATTCACTGTTGGACTATTTTTCGTTCATCGTGCTTCTGGGCGCGCTGTTCGTCATATCCGGCGGGATCTACATCCGGGGGGAATTTGCCGGGACGCCTCTGGTCAACACCGCATTTCTGGCCATCGGCGCCGTGCTGGCCAACCTCATCGGGACTACCGGCGCCTCGATGTTGCTGATTCGTCCGTTCCTTCGCGCAAACCACGCCAGAAAACGCCGGGCGCACCTGGCTGTGTTTTATATCTTTATCGTCAGCAACATAGGTGGCCTTCTGACCCCGCTCGGCGATCCCCCGCTGTTTCTGGGATTTCTGAGAGGCGTGCCTTTTGCCTGGACACTGACGCTGTTTCCGATATGGGCCACGACGGTCGTCGCTGTCTTGCTCGTCTTCAATATCTACGATCAATACGTTTTCATTCGCGAGGATGTGGAGACACCCGGCGCTCTGGCCGAAGAAGTTCAGCCGACACGTCGTTTACATGTCCAGGGCAAGCGGAGTTTCCTCTACCTGATCGGTGTGATGGCGGCAGTTGTCCTGAGCGGTTACTTTCAGTGGCCGAGAGGAATCCAGGAGGCGTCGATGATCATGATGGCTTTGCTCTCATGGTTTACCACTCCTCGCTCGATTCACCAGGCAAATCACTTCCACTTTCACCCGATTGCCGAAGTCGCGGCCCTGTTTGCGGGGATCTTCGTAACCATGGTTCCGGCGCTCGAGATTCTGCACGACCGTGCGGCGCACTTTAATCTGAATGCTCCGTGGGAGTACTTCTGGCTTTCGGGAATGTTGTCGAGTTTTCTGGATAACGCCCCGACCTACCTGACATTCACTGCAATGGCGTCGGGGGTCGTCGGAACATCCGCCGAGAACCTGGGCGGACTACTCCACTCGGATTTGGGTACCTCTCTCTTGCGGGCGGTATCCGCGGGCGCGGTCTTCATGGGAGCCAACAGCTACATCGGCAACGGTCCAAATTTTATGGTCAAGAGCATTGCCGAACGTCATGGCGTGAAGATGCCGTCCTTTGGCGGCTACATGCTTTACTCGGGATCGGTGCTCATCCCTATCTTTGTGATTCTGACGTTGGTATTTTTCGGATAATTCCTGGCCTGGAACGGGCAATCCTTACTGTGGAACCTGGAATGAGACCCAGTGGAACGGAAGACCCCGAAGAGTGTCAAAAACAAACCATTGTTGAGAAGAGAATACACAAGAGGACCCGAATCGAACGCAACTCCCGCCCTGGTGCGAAGGGTCTTAAACGCCAGCCAGTAGGGGTCCCGTTCCTGTCGCTATCCCAGCCCTTGGGTGTCGGCAATTGGCATATCACTATAGATAAGAACATCATAAGGGAGCGATGACGTCCGGCATGGAGCGCAGAGTCGGTGCGGATCTTCGCCTGGGGGCCGGCAATCGGGCCGCAAAGACTGCGCCGCGGAAAATGGTAAGAATGTTGCTCACCAAAGTGGCGGATGGAAATCATGGAGGCACTTTGTGAACAGGTGGGTCAGCATTTCAGCTGGAGTCATTATCGCAGTAGCACTGGCTGTGCTGCTGGTCATCGGTCCAAGCACGGGTAGCGTCGAGAACCTCCGCGCCACCCTGCTGAGCTTCGGTCCGTGGGCAATTGCTATCTCAGCGCTGTTGATGGTTGCACAAGCCATCATCGCTCCTCTTCCGGCGAATGTGGTGACAATCACCAATGCGCTCGTGTTCGGCCCCATATGGGGAAGCCTGCTGTCGTGGGCCACGACCGTTCTGGGAGCGTCGCTGTGCTTTCTGCTCTCAAAAACGCTTGGAAAGCCCTTCGCGGAAAAAATCGTCGGCGGCTCTATTCAGAAAGCGGAAGCCTTTTTCAAGAAATATGGACTTCAGGCGATGTTCGTCGTCCGGATCATGCCCTTCGTTCCATTCGATGCGGTGAGTTACGGCGCCGGCCTGGTAGGTGTGCCTTATACCCGATTTCTTTTGGCGACCGCCGTGGGAATCATACCTTCGATCCTTGTCTATTCTTATCTCGGCACCCTGATCGCTGGAATCTACTGGTGGGTGCTGATTGGTATGCTGAGCGTTGCACTGATCGCCGTTATTATCGCGGCTACAAAGTTCAATCTGCGAACTCCGCAGCACGCTCCGGAGACGGTTACGTCTTCTGCTTCGTAAGGAAAAAGATCAGGTCGGCCCTGGTGATAATGTCGAAGCCGGACGCGTTTCGAATCAGAACGGCGCCTGTGTCGCGATCCAGATGATTGGAAACGTCGGTAATCGACGCGTCTTCCGTGACCACGGGAAACGGTTTCTCCATGTATTCGGCCACGGGCTTCCGCTTGGCGCCGGCATCGGCAACCAGAATTTTCAGGATGCGCGTCTCGCTCAGGCTCCCGACGACTTCGCCGCTTTCGATGATCGGAAGCTGCGAGATGTCGTGTTCGCGCATGAGGTTCGCGGCGTCCTGCACGGTAAGGCCAAGCGGGATCGAAACGAGTTTTCCGGTACGCCGCACCTTGTCCTGTAGAACCTGGCCGGCTTTCACGTCGAGGCGCGGCGCCAGGAACTGGTTCTCCCGCATCCAGTTGTCGTTGTAGATCTTGCTCAGGTATCGCGTCCCCGAGTCCGCAACGATGATCACAACGATATCGCTTTCCGTCAGCTGCTCCGCGCATTTCAACGCAACATGAAGAACCGCTCCTGACGATCCTCCGGCAAAAATTCCTTCGGCACGCGCGAGCTGCCGCGTGCGCAGAAACCCTTCCCGGTCGGAGACCGGATAAATTTCATCGATAACGGAGAAATCCACGTTGCCGGGCATTTCATCCTGTCCGATGCCTTCCATCTTGTACGGCTGTACCTGCGGCTTGCGACCCGTCTTGAACATCTCCGCAAAGATCGAACCCTCGGGATCTGCCCCGATGACGCGAATTTTAGGGTTCTTTCCCTTGAGAAATCGGGCAATGCCGGTGATCGTGCCGCCTGTGCCAACGCCGATTACAACGTGCGTCACCTTGCCTTCGGTCTGGTTCCAGATTTCCGGTCCCGTGGTCTGGTAGTGCGCCAGGGCATTCGCTGGATTTTCGTATTGGTTCGGGAAGACGCTGTTCGGAATTTCGCGGCTGAGACGGAGCGCCACGGAATGGTAACTGCGCGGATCATGGTGCTCGACCTGGCTCGGCGTGACGATGACTTCCGCCCCCAGCGCCCGCAGCGCGTCGATCTTCTCCTGGCTCATCTTGTCCGGCATCGTGAAGATACACTGATAACCCTTGATCGCCGCCGCCAGTGCCAGACCCATGCCCGTGTTTCCGGACGTGCCCTCTATGACGGTGCCGCCCGGCCTGATCTGCCCCGACCTTTCCGCTTCTTCCAGCATCGCCACGCCGATGCGATCCTTTACGCTGCCGCCGGGATTCAGGTACTCGAGCTTCGCCAAAAGCGTGGGCCGCACAGTCCGGCTGACACGATTCAACCGAACCATCGGCGTATTACCGATGACTTGTAAGATATTGTCGTGCCACATGGTTCTTCCGATAGGCCGCAGATTACGCGGATGGCGCGGCCTATCTTAACTTTAACTTCGGCGGACCCCCGCTGCAGCAGCCTTTTTTGATTCGACTTTTCGGGATTTTCTTGGAGCGACGGTGACTTCCGTCGGGTAATTTTCGAGGGCCCGGCCAAGTTCGGCTTCCACGCGGCGGCGGAGCCGTTCGGGCGAAACGACAGTGGCCGAAGACCCAAAGCTGAGGATCCAGGAGCCCAATTCGAATTCGCCTCCAACGTGCATCTTCATCGTGATACGGCCGCCGCCGATCTCGCGCACCACCTGTGACGGGTGCCACACCCGGGACCGCACGTACTCGGAAACGTCCTTATTAAAGATGATCTCGACGTCGAATGGATCTTCCTTGACGACTCCGAACGCCGATTCCAGGTAACTCTCAACTGAAAAGTCGGGTGGTTTTTCGAATTCGTCCTTTGTCTTCTCGATACTCTCGATACGCTCGACAGCAAACGTTCGAATTTGCTTGTACTCTTCGACGTGCGCAAACAGATAGAGTCCCCCGCGGAAATACATCAAGCGATACGGATCGATCGTATACGTCTTCTTCTGCTGGCTATGGACGGAAAAGTACTGCATGCAGACGCGCACTTCTTCGCCTATGGCTTCCATCAAAATCCGGATCGTATTTTTGGAGTGATCCAGATCTTTCGGCGCGTCGGCCCGGACGCTGATCATGGAATCGAGGCTGTCGAGAAACTGGATGTTCCGCTCGGGGAGCGCGCTCTGGATTTTCTTGAAAGCCGATGCAATATCGTTGGAAAAGGGAGGGGCCGCCAGATTGACAACGAGTTTTTTGCTGAAGTAGAGCGCAGCTGTCTCTGAAAGCGAAAGGCTGGCCAACGGAAGCCCTTTGTATTCCTCGTTGAGCCGCCAGTAGACCTTGCCGTCGTAACGTTCGTCGTAAAGCGGAAAGCCGGCCTCCATCAGGGCCGCAAGGTCTCGGCGTATGGTCTTCGTCGAAACCACGTGCTGCTCGGCTATGTCCAGAATTGTTGTCCAGCGGTTCGTTTCAATCTGCTTCAAGATTGCCCACTGCCGGATCAATTGCGCGTTTCGCCCCATCAGTTTTCCTTTCTTTGCTGTCTGATTATGGACGGGGTGTCATAAAAACGAGTAATACCAAATCGTCAACCGAAGCATTCTTGACGCCGTGATCGTGGCCAGGTCTCGCGATCACAGTCTCGCCTGTTTCGAGCTCCCTCTCCTCGCCTGAGATGTGAAACACACCTTTGCCTCGAAGGACGAAATAGATCTTATCCGATTCCGCGTGACTGTGAACGCGCTGTTCCTGTCCGGGCCTCAGGCAATACAGGTCGCAGAAGTATTTGGTCGAGTCGAACAACGGGATCTTCTGCATCTTGTCATCTGAAAAGCGGATCAACTCCTGAATGTTCCTGGTCTCCATAAATCGAAATTCGGCTCAATTCTTCCGGTGTCATATCGCTTTGGTGGGTTTGTGCAAAAGGGCAAAGTCAGTATATCGCGAACAACTTCGCGTCGGGCACAATTTCCTCGACCTGAGCGACCAGATGGGGGTGGCACGTAAAGAGAAGCACCTGGTGTGTGGAGCAGAGATCGCGGACGGCTTTGAAAGAGGTCCGGCTGCGCTCGGGATCGAAGTTGACGAAGATGTCGTCGAAGACGACCGGAAGAGGATCCACATGATTGGCGTATTCGCGGACGAGAGCGAGGCGCATCGACAGATAGAGTTGTTCGGCCGTGCCGCGACTGAGAATCTGGGGAGAAAGACGCACGGTGTCGGCGCGTTCCACCTGGATCTCGCTGCCGTCGAGCGGAGCGATCACGCGGATATAGCGGCCTTCGGTCATCACGCTGAAGAACGATGAAGCCTGACGCAGCACTTCGGGCTGGCGCTCGGTCTCGTAAATCTTCCGGGTTTCGTCGAGCATCGCGCGGCACAAGGTCAGAACCGCCCAATGCTCTGCAGCTTCATCGATGCGAGCCAGAATGGTTTCCTGCCGGGACAATGCGCGGGAGCGCTCTTCGCTTTTCTCCATCATTGTAATGCGCTCTTCGATGCGGCCGCTCTCGTGCCGGGCGTGCAGGAGCCGCTGTTCCAGCTCGGCGAGCTCGCGCTTGGCCGTCTCGAAGGCCGCCTCCTCGTCGGCTCGCATGTCGAATAGCATTCCGGGTTCGGGCGGCTCGACAGGAATTTTTTCCAGCTCCTGCCGTAACTGCCGGCGTTGCTTGAAAACTTCAACGCGCTCGAGAAACTCTTCCTCGCTCCCGGCCGATGCTTCAGCAAGGAGCGCGGCGATGTTCTTAGCCGCGTCCGCGATCTGTCCAAGGATCCGCTCGAGATCCGCTTCGCTGCGCGCTGAAGCCTCATCCAGGCTTCGAATTTCATCGCTTATCTTCGAAACCCGGTCCAGTTCTGCGGCACGCACGTCGATGTCGGCCTGCGTCACTTCGGATCGGCCCGTGAGCTTCCGGATTTCGGACTCGATTTCGCGAGCCTCGTTCTCTATTTTGCGCAGCTCGCTTTCACATGCGTTGAGACGCGCCGAGCATTCTGTGACTTGCTGCTCGATCGCAGCCACCTGAGCCATCCGGTTTCTGTGCCAGAACATGACAACAACCGAGACGACTCCCAAAAGCGCTGCGAGGAATTCGTGACTGGCGAAAGCAAGTCCCACGACCCCGAACCAGAGCAGGCTGATGAAGACAAGGAACGCCGCCCAGGAAGGCGGGACAATTCCGGCGAGCGCTGCCACCAGCGTCCGCCGTTCCTGAGCAACAGCGTCCCGCCGCTCGCCCCCGGCTTGGTAAATTCGCCCGGCCGCATCGATGCGCGGAGCCAGAGTGCGAAGCGATTCCAGAATCTGCGCGCGCCTTGCGCACTCATCGGGCTCCAGGTGCATTTGGAGGCGTCGCAAACGGCGCCTTTCCGTTTCGGCCTGGTTCTTCTCGCGCTCGCTGATGAGGGCGCCCCGCTGATTTGACAAAAGGTTCAATCGTTCGACGCCACCTTCCGGAAAGTGATCCACGGGCGGTAGCTCCCGCAATCGCGCTTCAATTTTCGAACGCCGTTCCAGGTTTGGCCGCGCCTTGAGGCGCCTTGCGTAGTGCTCAATCCTGCGGCTCACCTCGGCTACGGCTTCTTCAAGACCCGACAGCTCCGCAGACAGCCGCGCCCGAGCTTCGTGCGCCGCAAAGTAATCCTCCGGCTGATGCTCGGTTCGATCGAGATCGTCGCGAACCACCTCGAGCTCCTTGAAGGCGACATTGATGGTGCTGTTCTGGCCGCGTGGCAGAAACAGGGCGCTCTGCCTATCTTCAAGATCTCTCTGGACGGCAGCCCATCGCGACGCGCCGATCCCCAGCCCGGCGCCGGAAATATGAATCGCGATCTCGTTTTCCTGGAGTGTGTGAAAGTGTTCGAGCTCTTCGAGACCGAAGGCGAAAACATTGTGATAGAGCGTGCGTGTGGTGCCCCCGAGCAGGCGTTCGAGCGATGTTTCGTCGCTCTTCGCATCTCCCGTATACACGGTGACTTCACCTCGCACGTGCCGGCCCGGTTTGCGCTCCACGCGAAGCTGAGTGTCTCCGACGAGCAAGTCCAGCCAGCCGCCGTGGACTCCTCCCTTCGCCGGCTCATAGCGCCGCGGGCTTCCCCGTTTTTCAAATCCGAAAAACATCGACCGGATGAATGCCATGAGCGTGCTTTTTCCGATCTCGTTGGGACCATGAAACACGTTCAGGCCCGGCCCGAGCGATTCCCAGGTCTTGTCGTTCCAAACGCCGAACCCGTCGATGTGAATGTTATTGATCTTCATCGGCCACTCACGGTTCCAGCAGCAAATCGACCCCCAACGTCGCCGCCCGCTCGATCCACTCGCGAAGCCGGGCCTCGTCGAGTGCCGGCATGTCCCTGCGCCGGAACAGAGGCGTGAGACTGTCGGCAAGCCTCTGACGAAGTTCCGGGTCTTCGAGCGCACGTTCTGAAAGTCGCAGGAAATCGCTCACCATGGTCTCCGTGCGCGTCAGCGACTCGATGTCGAGTTCCGGCCCGGTGCATATGCGTACCGATTCCGCCACGACAACAGACTGAAGCACCTCGCGCAGTTCTTCGTCCATCTCGTCGCGCTGAAGATCGCGGTGCAGCGGCCCGTTTCCCCGAATCGTGCACCGCACGACCGTGGGACCATCGAAGGCGGACGCGCAGTCGCGTCCTTTTTCGAGCATGGAGTCGACAAGCTGGTCGATTTGCGTGTAATTCCGGATCGAAAGCTCAATGTGATGCCAGCGAGCCACGCTGGTCTCCACGAACTCCAGGTGGGCGCGGCCATGCGTATCGATATCGACCTGATAACAACCGCGCGGCCCGCCCTCACGCGGATTACGCCCCTGGGTGTTGCCCGGATAGACCACCATGGCCGGTTCCATGGCTAAAATCGACCGCGTGTGAACATGTCCGAGCGCCCAGTAGTCGAAGCCCGCATCGATGAGTTCCTCGATTGTCGCGGGGGCGTAATCCGCGTGACCGCTCTGATGACCGACGTTGGCATGGAGCACGGCGATCGAGTACGGCGCGCCTTCGGCCGGTTTGAAGGATGCGGCGAGATTGTCCGTGACCCGTTCGCGCGTGTAGCTGATGCCGGTAATCTGCGCTACCTCGCGGCCGCGCCGGATGAAAGGTTCGGTGTCGGCGCGTCCGCCAAACGTGATGACGTTGGGTGGAAGCTGAAAGCCGCTTCCCCACCCATTCAACGGATCGTGATTCCCGTGGACGATGAAAACCGGGATATTGCGCTCCGCCAACCGCTCCATCTCTTTGCGGAACGCCACCAGCGCGCGCAGGCTCCGATCCTTGGAGTCATAAATATCCCCGGCAACAATGAGAAAGTCGGCTTTGACGCCGATTGTATGGTCGACAACCCGCTCCAGGGCGCCCAAAGTCGCAGATTGCAAACGATCTCGGAGAGCCGGCCTGGCGCGTCCGATACCTCGAAACCGGCTATCCAGGTGAAGGTCCGCCGCATGGACGAATCGCAAAGACTCCATATAGGCCTTTTAGGCTGGATGTCGGCCAACTCAGGTCCCCCTACCGTTCCCCCGATATTTGCCTTATCATGCCCCCAGATTCGGAGGCGGCTGTGGACTTCGTCAATTACGTGCTCTCGATCCTGATCTCGCTGATTCTCGGACTCCTGGGGTTTCTGCTAGCCTATAAACTGTTTGACTGGCTGACGCCCGGTGTCAATTTTGGAGATCAACTCAATGCGGACAACCGGGCGGTTGCGATCTTTCTGGCGGGCCTGTTCATTGGACTGGGCCTGCTTCTGGGGAATGCGATCAAATGAAACTCGTCATTCTTTCTCTAATGCTCTTCGCCGCTCCCCTTCAGGAGCAGGCGACGAAACCGAATTTCGTGGACGGCATGAAGTCCACCATCCAGAAATATCTGGGACGTCCGTACGTCTGGGGCGCTGCCGGTATAAAGAGCTTCGACTGTTCCGGATTCATCTGGCGAGTGATGTACGACAACGGAATACTCCTGAAACGAACGACGGCGCGAAAGTTCTATATGATGCTTCCGCCCGTTCCGAAAGAAGAGCAGGGGAACTTCGGGACGATCGTGTTCTTCGACAATCTCAAGCACGTCGGAATCGTTGATAGTCCCGATGCCTTCTATCACGCTCAAGTGAGCGTCGGAACGAACAGGTCTCCGATGAACTCATTCTGGCGGCAGAAAATCTACGGATTCCGGCGCTTGCCGCCCACCCCATAGGGACCAGTTCATGGAACTAAGAAAACTTCTGGCGGCTCACTTGCAGTGGGTGGAAACGAACGGTAAGGAGGGAGAGCGGGCGGATCTTCGGAATGCCATTCTTCAGGAAGCGGATCTGCATGGCGCCAATCTCCAGGGCGCCGACATGCAGAATGCGAAACTCAGCGTTGCCGATCTGATGCAGACAAATTTGCGTCTGGCTAATCTACGCGGCGCGGATCTCTGGATGGCCGACCTGAAAGACACGAACATCGAGGGCACCGAACTTCAGGGCGCGAATCTCGCGGAAGCCACCAACCTGACACAGAAGCAGATCGACTCCGCAATTACCGACGAGAAAACTGTCCTGCCGGCAGGACTCAAACGTTCCTAATGGCAAGCGAGCTTTCACGCTATATCCATTTCACAAGCGATGAATGGGGTAAGTTGCGCGCGGCGACACCGATGACGCTGAGCGAGCGGGATCTCGAAGAGCTGCGCGGCATCAACGAACGAGTCTCGCTGGACGAGGTCGCCCTGATTTTTCTGCCTCTATCGCGCCTGCTGAACCTGTACGTTGCCGGAACACAGAATTTGCGCCGAACCACGGATACGTTTCTGGGCAAGCTCGCTGCGCCTATCCCCTATGTGATCGGCATCGCCGGCAGTGTTGCGGTCGGGAAAAGCACGACGGCTCGCATCATCCAGGCCCTGCTCTCGCGTTGGCCGAACCATCCCAAGGTGGATCTGATCACGACGGATGGCTTTCTCTGCCCGAATCGTATCCTGGAAGAAAAAGGGCTCATGGGCCGGAAAGGTTTTCCGGAAAGCTACGATGTCCGGCGGTTGTTGAAGTTCATGGCGGACCTGAAGGCCGGCATGCCGGAGGTTGAGGCACCGGTTTATTCGCATCGGTCCTACGACATCGTTCCTGGTGAAACGCAGGTCGTCCGCTCTTCCGACATTGTGATCGTCGAAGGCCTCAACGTGCTCCAGACCGGCGACGGCCGCAAGTCGCCTCCACGGACATTCGTTTCCGATTTCTTCGACTTCTCGATTTACGTCGACGCCGAAGAAGACCACGTGCGTCGGTGGTACCTCGAACGATTCCACATGTTTCGCAGGACCGTCTTTCAGGATGCCTCGTCGTACTTCCATCGCTACGCGCACCTGTCCGACGAGGAAGCCACTGCGACTGCCCTTCAGATCTGGGACCAGATCAACGGTGTCAACCTGCGCGAAAACATCCTGCCCACGCGCGAACGCGCGCACTTGATTCTTGAAAAGAGCCGGGACCACTCGGTCCGCGGCGTCAAGCTCCGGAAGTTATAGCAGCATTCTTCCCATTACTCGCCCAATTGCGTTGCCGATCACATATGGTTAACCTGAATGCGGGAGAATTGACGTGAAAAAACTCGTTTTGCTGCGGCACGGAGAAAGCACGTGGAACAAGGAGAATCGATTCACCGGGTGGACGGATGTCGATCTGAGCGAAAAGGGCGTTGAAGAAGCCCGGCTATCCGGCCGGCAGATGTTCAAGGACGGATATCTCTTCGATGTCGCCTATACATCAGTCCTGAAACGAGCCATTCGCACGCTGTGGCTTGCCCTTGAAGAGATGGATTTGATGTGGATTCCCGTCTTTAAAACCTGGCGGCTGAACGAAAGACATTATGGCGCCCTTCAGGGCTTGAACAAACTCGAAACGGTGGAGCGTCATGGTGAGGAGCAGGTGAAAATCTGGCGGCGCAGTTACGACATCCGTCCGCCCGCGCTCAGCCCGGACGACACGCGCGCACCGCATCACGATCCGAGGTACGCGAATCTCAAGCCGCACGAGCTTCCACTAACCGAGTGCCTGAAAGACACGGTCGAACGCGTTCTTCCCTACTGGAACGAAACCATCGCACCGGCCGTCCGCTCCGGCCTGCGTGTGTTGATCGCATCCCATGGAAACAGCCTGCGGGCACTGGTAAAACACCTGGACAAGATCCCGAATGACAAAATCGTTGAACTGAATATCCCGACAGGTATTCCGCTCGTCTACGAACTGAACGACGATCTCACTCCAATCCGTAGTTTTTATCTCGGCGATCCCGCCGCGGTAGAAAGAGCCGCGCAGGCGGTTGCAGACCAGACGAAAAAGAAAGACTAGTTATTGGATGGCGCGGCGCCCAGCTCTACTTTCTGGTAATAACGCATGAAGCGGTCTGGAAATCTCACGAGGAATAATTCCTCATCCGCCTCACCAGGCCGGGCTACATCGATGACGATTCCAACCTGCTCGCTTACTGCGGGCGAACTGACCAGAACACGAACAGCCTCCCCAACGTGAAAATGCCCCATAGGTCGGAAATTTTAGGAAACTGCCATGTCCGCTTCAAGGGGGTAGCGGCTTTTTTTCGGTTATAATCCCCAACTGAAATGCAGCACCTTCTTATTCTCCTTATTCTTCAAAGAACGTTCACCGTCGTGGAAGCCACTATTCCCGAGATGCAGAAGGCGATGCAGCAGAAGCGCGTGACATCGCGGGAGCTGGTGACTCAATACCTGAATCGAATTGCGCTCTACGAGGACAAACTGCATGCAGCCATCACGGTGAATCCCAATGCCATCAAGGAAGCTGAAGAACGCGATCGCGAGCGAGCGCAGGGCAAAGTGCGGGGGCCGCTGCACGGAATACCGATCGCTCTGAAAGACATCATTCACACCACGAACATGCCGACCACCGGGGGCGCTCTCGCATTCGACGGTTTCGTGCCGCCTTATGAGGCGACAATCGCGAAAAACCTTCGGGACGCCGGCGCGGTGATCATTGCGAAGACCAATCTCACGGAGCTCGCCAACTGGGTGGCCGGCGCGCCGACACCAATGCCGGCCAACTACAACGCGATCGCCGGATTCGGCATGAATCCCTACGACCCTCGGCGCGATCCGCGCCTGGAGATCGCCGATGGCCGTCCTGCGCTGGGCACAGGCGGATCCAGTTCCGGTACGGGGACGGCTGCCAATTTCTGGGCTGCGAACGTGGGAACCGAAACCTCGGGATCCATTCTCAGTCCCTCGAGCCAGAATATGCTGGCCGGCATCAAGCCGACTGTCGGCCGCGTCAGCCGTTATGGTGTCATCCCGATTACAGGAGACCAGGATACTCCCGGTCCAATGGCAAAGACCGTCACGGATGTCGCAATACTTCTCGGTGCATTGGAGAGCGCGTCGCCGGACCCGAATGACCCTGCAACCAGAACCTGCACTCCCCCGCAGGGCCGCAACTACACCCGATTCCTCAACAGAAACGGCTTGAAAGGCGCGCGCATCGGAATTCCTCGTGCTTTCTACTATGAGCCGGTGGTCGTGCCGGGCTCCACAGAGCCGCGCGGCGGCCTCAATCCCGACCAGTTGAAGGTCATGGCCGAGGCGATTGACGTTCTCAAACAGCAGGGCGCCATCATCGTCGATCCGGCCGACATCCCAAGCGTGCTGGAGAAGGATCCGGACAAGAATATTGTGTTGTGGAGTATCTGTTCAGGCTCAACTAATGCGAAGGGAGACGACGCGAATTGTTCCGTTGACCTGAAGTACGGCATGAAACGCGACTTCAATGGCTGGCTCTCGACGCTTGGACCATCCGCGCCCGTGAAAACGCTTACAGAGTTGCGTCAGTGGAATCGCGATCACGAGAAAGCGGGCGCTATCAAGTTTGGCCAATCGAATCTCGACATCTCCGACGAGATGGACCTCGAAGCCGATCGCGCGCGCTACGAAGCCGATCGCGCGAAAGACATCGCCCTCGCCGGTACCCACGGCATCGACGAAGTGATGAAAACGAACCGGCTCGACGCTCTCTTATTTGCCGGAAACACCGCCGCAGCTCTCGCCGCCCGGCCCGGCTATCCCACAGTTATCGTTCCTTTCGGAATGACTCCCAATGACCCGATGCCGCCCTTTCCGGAAGACTTCAATCCAAAACCAGGTCCCCTCGGCGTCAGCTTTACCGGCATGGCGTGCAGCGAGCCAAGGCTGATCGAGCTCGGCTATGCATTCGAGCAGGCCACGAAGCGACGCATTCCGCCTCCGTCCACACCCTAGCGCCGCGAAGACCATGGCTTTTTTCCAAACTCCTGCACGAACTCCCGGAGCGCGCGTTCGAATGGCCTGTCTTTGATGGCTGCCGGACTGTGCTCGGGAAGTTCTGTCCATGGGAAAGGCACGATGACATGGGGTCGAAACTTGTAGAGCATGCGAAGTTCTTCCAGGTAATACCGCGAATCAGTGCTCGGCACGATCGTGGGCCGGGCTGGGGCAGACGGGTTGTACTCCAACACGCCCCAGTTCGCGCTCTGCGATGAAATCTCCGAAAACAGCGCAGGCGTAGCAGTGCGGAGGTGCCGTTTGCCGTCAAAGAGGTTGTAGGCCGTCACGCCCGCGGATCCAAACGGATTGATGAATGCAGTTTCAACCGGACTAGCCGACGTGTGAAGCCGAACGCTGTCACGCTGCCCGAAGAGAAAATCGGCGGGAATTTGATGGGAGTAAAACCGGTCCGGTGAGATCGAAGGTGAAGTCGTCATCCAGCGCGCGAAGTTGCGCACGTAATTGACAATCATCTGCTGCCGAAACCTCACCCAGGCGTCCCAGAAGCGATTTCCCGCGCGCGCCGCTCGAGGCGCGTCGAATCCTTTATTGATGAAATACCGGCCGGACGTCGGCAATTTATCGGGCAGCTCAACGTACGCTGCAAACGAGATGGGTCCACTCTCTTCGAAGTATTTTAGTTGCCACGTCTCAAACTGCTGGCCAAAGTCTTTGTTGAAGGTGTGCCCGTCTCCATCGTCGTCGCTGGCCGGCGTGCGATCACCGGAATAAGTCGGGGAACGCAGCCAGTCTCTGAATTCTGCAACCGCAAACGGGCTGTAGTCGGTATACACAATGCCGCCCTTGCTGTTATCGCCGGTCGCTTCTGGCCCGAAATTCCGCTCCCATGTCAATTCCACTTCACCGTCGCCGCTGACGCTGACGAGTGTTTCAGGAAATTCTGCCATCTTTCCGGCAAGATGCCGTGAAACCAGCCGGACGGTTTCCTCCATGCGGGTGCGGAGCGGCAGGGCGTAACTGGAAGGAGTAGCCCAGACTGAACGCGGAACCACTTCCGGATTGGTCAGGTCCGCAGACGGCGCGATCCAGCCATCGGCAAACCACTGCGCGTTTCTGACGTCCTCTCGAATGGCAACCTCACGCAATCGATTCCAGCCATGGAAGAAACCGGAGACCAGCGCAATATGCGTTACCAATGCATTGTCCCGGGCACGCTGCACGATCGTATCTACGTTCCGTAAAGTCGATGCGAGCATGGTCTCTTCGACCGGGCGGTCGAGCGGCGGGGTTCTGTCGTAGTCGAGCCACAGGAATCCGGCGAACCCGAGCAGAACGTGCGGTGCTTCGCCGATGCGGCGGCGCAGCTCCGTGGCTTCCGCTGCAAACTTGCCGGCGGATACGCTCGTATATTCGATATACAACGGGGCGAGCACGAGCGAATCCTCGTACGATGGCTTCGCGGACTGCGCCAACGCTGTGAGCGCTGCAACAGCTATAAGGACCGAAAGGGTGCCTGCACGCATGGTTTAAAAGGGCAGTATAGCAGCGGACTATAGCGGCGCTCCATGAGCACCGGAGAGCGCAGATTCGAGATAGTCGGCGATCATAGGCCGCCGCTACAGTTTATGATAGGTGAATGGAACTGACACCCGAATCGGCCGAACGGCTCGCGAAACTCGTTGACCAACTCAGCATTCAAAAAGTGCGGCGCCACATCTTCCTGTGCGCGGACCAGACCGAGCCGAAATGCGCGCCGAAGGAAGAAGGGCTCGCCTCGTGGAGCTACCTGAAGAAACGGCTGCAGGAACTCGGCCTGACAAAGGGGGAGAACGTTGTCTACCGCACGAAAGCGAACTGCCTGCGCGTTTGCGAGCAAGGTCCCATAGCGGTTGTTTACCCTGAAGGAACCTGGTATCACCATGTAACGCCGGAGGTCCTGGAGCGGATCATCCAGGAGCACCTCATCGAAGGCCGGCCCGTCACTGAATTCGTCTTCGCCGAAAAACCGCTGTGAAGATTCGGGAAGAAGCAGTCGCCACTGTGAAGCTCGGCGCCCCTCTTATCGCGGCACAGGTCGCGCAGATTTCGATTGGTTTTGTGGATGCCGTGATGGCCGGGCGCCTCAGTCCGCAGGCTCTCGCCGCGGTAGCAGTCGGCTCGAGCGTGTGGTTCACAGTGATCGTTCTTTGCATAGGACTCCTGGTTTCCGTTAGTCCTTCTGTTGCGCAGCTCTTCGGCTCAGGGAAGCATGGGGAAATTGGATACTGTGTTCGACAGGGCCTCTGGCTCAGCCTGGCTGCGGCCGTTGCATGCCTCCTTCTTCTGCGTGCGACTGAACCGGTGCTTGACTGGCTTCACGTCGCGCCCGAACTCATACCGACCAGCATCGGTTTTCTTCACGCAATCTCGTGGGGGCTTCCAGCATTCTGCGCCTACCAGGTATTGCGAAGCTTCAGTGAAGGAGTGTCGATAACGAGGCCCGTGATGTACGCCAGCCTTATCGCGCTGTTTGGAAACATTGCCGGCGATTACATCTTCATGTACGGAAAGCTTGGCTTACCGACTCTCGGCGCCGTCGGGTGCGGCGTGTCCAGCGCGATTACCATGTGGATCATGGTGCTGTTCATGGCGGCATACATCAACTTGAAACCCGTATATCGGGCGTATGCGGTGTTCAGTCGGTTCGAATGGCCGCGATGGAAAGAGATCAGCGCACTGGCAAGACTCGGAGTGCCGATCGCGGTCAGCCTTTTCATGGAAGCGAGTTTGTTCGGCGTGGCTGCGTTGGTTATAGGTTCCATCGGCACGATCGCGGTCGCAGGACACCAGATCGCTCTCAATGTCGCGGCCCTTACATGGACGGTTCCACTCGGTATATCCATGGCAATTACTGTTCGCGTTGGCCAGGCGATCGGACGTGGCGACCCCCATGGAGCGCGATTTGCGGGCTTTGTCGGAATAGCGCTCGGTGCCGCTTTCATGAGCATTTCGGCTCTCGTCATGTTCACGGCACCGCAGGTCATTGCGAGCATCTATACGCAAAATACCGAAGTGAGGGAAATGGCGGTGAGGTTGCTATTCATGGCCGCCATCTTCCAGGTCTTCGACGGCCTGCAGGTCTCCGGGGCCGGCGCGTTGCGGGGGCTGAAAGACACGAAGATCCCGATGTTCATCACTACTTTTTCATATTGGGTAATCGGGATGCCGCTCGGTTACCTGCTGGGCATCAAACTGGGCCATGGACCAGCCGGGCTGTGGATCGGCTTTATTTTCGCTCTCGCCTTTGCAGCTATTCTGTTGAATGTCCGCTTTCATCTCGTAACATCTGCAAAGCGACGTTTTCCGATTTAAGATGTTGGCGCCAACTTCGGGGAGGCCTGTATGCGCAAAGTGACAGGATTCGGCATCGCTCTGATCACGATCATCGTACTTGTTCGCACACTCGAGGCGGGTTCCGAACCCACTCGTGCGAAGAAAGGTATGGTGATCTCATCGAGCGGGATCGCCTCGGAGGTTGGAGCGCAGGTCTTGAGGGATGGCGGCAACGCAATCGACGCGGCTGTCGCGACGGCCTTTGCGCTGGCTGTGACGCATCCGGCGGCCGGAAACATCGGCGGCGGCGGATTCCTTCTATACCGATCCGCGGCCGGTGACGACGCAGCGTACGACTTTCGCGAAATGGCGCCATCCGGGTCATCTCCCACCATGTTCTTGAAGAATGGGCAGTACGATTTCGATGTTCACCATAACAGCTATCTTTCGGTCGGGGTGCCGGGAACCACCGCCGGTCTTTACCTCGCCTGGAAGGATCACGGCAAACTTTCGTGGAAGCGCCTGGTCGAGCCCGCGATCAAATTGGCGCGCGATGGATTTCCGGTTTCGATCGGCCTGGCCGGATCGTTGAGCGGCGTTCTGGACGAGATGAAGCAATATCCCGCGTCCATTGCGCAGTTCTCCAAAAACGGCGTTCCGTACGAAGCCGGCGATATCCTCCGGCAGCGCGATCTCGCCCGGACGCTCCAACGAATCGCCGATCAGGGACCGGCCGGCTTCTACGAAGGCGAAACCGCACTGCTCATCGAGAAAGAGATGAAGGAGCACGGCGGTCTCATCACGCGCGAGGATCTGAAGGCGTATCAGCCGAAGAAACGCACCGCCATTCGCGGTGGATATCGAGATTATACGATCCTCTCGATGCCGCCTCCTTCCTCGGGCGGCGTGGCTCTCCTGGAGATGCTGAACATACTGGAAGGGTACGACCTCAAGGGCGACGGGTACGGTTCGGCCCGGAGCGTCCACTGGATCGTCGAAGCCATGCGGCGTGCCTTTGCAGATCGCGCGCAGTATCTCGGCGATTCCGATTTCAATCCCCGAATGCCGATTGAACGCCTGATCTCGAAGCAGCATGCGGCAGACCTGCGCCTGACGATCAGTGCGAATCGCGCCTCGAAGTCAGTGCCGACCGCGTTTTCATGGCCTGTGGAGAGCAATCAAACCACGCATCTCTCGGTCGTGGACGGGCAGCGAAACGCCGTCGCTCTTACCTACACGCTGGAGTATTCGTTTGGCTCCCGCATCGTCGTCCCGGGCGCCGGGTTCCTGCTCAACAACGAAATGGGAGATTTCAATGCGGGGCCCGGCCTCACAACGGCCGATGGCCTGATCGGTACGGCACCCAATCTCGCTCAGCCTGGAAAGCGCATGCTGTCGAGCATGACCCCAGCGATCGTGGAAAAAGATGGAGACGTGTTCATGGTCACCGGAAGTCCCGGCGGGCGGACAATCATCAACACGGTGCTTCTTACGATCCTCAATGTCGTGGATTTCGGCATGAACGCGCAGGACGCGGTCGACGCAGGCCGCTTTCATCACCAGTGGCTTCCAGATCGGATCGTCTACGAGCGATCGGCCCTCTCGCCGGATACTTTGGCCCTGCTCCGAATGAAGGGACACGAGTTGCGGCAGGGCAGCAATCAGGGTGCCGCAGAAGTGATTGTCCGCGATCCCGCAAGCGGCATGTTGGAAGGCGGCGTTGATCGGCGCCAGCCGGATGCCGGCGCCGGGGTTCAATAGCGCGTCGTATGGAACTTCCCCGAAAGTTAGGTTTGTTTAGCGCAGTTGCGGTAGTCGTGGGTTCCACGATCGGGAGCGGCATTTTCAGATCGCCAGCCGGCATCGCTGCAAGAATCCCAAACGAGGAACTGTTCCTTGCTGCGTGGATTGCCGGCGGAATATGTGTCCTCGCAGGAGCGCTGACATATGCCGAACTGGCGGGATCTCTTCCGCAAACGGGAGGCGTTTTCGTTTACTTGCGCGAGGGGTTCGGCCGGCTGCCGGCCTTTCTCTTCGGGTGGGCGGAATTGACGATCGTTCGCGCGTCCGCACTTGGTGCAATTGCAACAGTCTTCGCTGAATATCTCCTGCGCATGCTCGGCTTCTCCACGACAGAAAGCGTTGATTTGGTTCATTACGTTGCCGCGGCATCGATCCTGTTCGTCGCAATTTTCAATTTTGTAGGAATTCATGTCGGCGCTCTCGTTCAAAACCTGACAACGAGTGCCAAGTACCTGTCGCTGCTCGTTCTGGTTCTGGCGTCGTTGTTGCTTGGTGGAAATTCCGCAAATGCGCCGGCCGCGGTCACGGCTTCAGGTTCGACTTCTCTCAGCCTGTTTGGCCTTGCGCTGATTTCGATACTCTGGGTCTACGACGGCTGGGCGGATGTCACCTTCGTTAGCGGTGAAATCCGGAATCCGGAGCGCTACTTGCCGCTGGCGCTCATTATCGGCACATTGTGCGTGATCGGAATCTACCTGGCGGCGAATGTGGCTTACGTCCGCATCCTGGGCGTCCGCCAGATTGCGAATTCCCAGCTTGTAGCAGCAGATCTCGCGCAGAGTCTGGTCGGAAATATCGGGCTGACATTGGTATCGCTTGTCGTCATGATCTCTGCATTCGGAACGCTTAACGGCTCGATGATGACCGGTCCCCGGATTTTCTTCGCAATGGCGGACGAAGGTCTCTTCTTTAAAGGAATCGCTGCCGTCCATCCGCGTTTCAAGACTCCATATGTCGCCATCTGGCTTGCTGCGGTGATGGCGGCAGTATTCGTAATGCTCCGCGATTTTCAGCAGCTTTCCGATACTTTCGTCCTCGGCATATGGCCGTTCTATGCCGGCGCCGTGGCTGCAGTTTACGCCCTCCGCCGGAAACGCCCGTCCCTCGCGCGTCCATATCGCGTATGGGGATATCCCATAACTCCTGCCATTTTTCTCGCCGCCGCATTCTTTCTTCTGGGAAACGCGCTGCTCACCGACAGAAAGACCCTGGCTGTATTCGCAGTACTTCTGACGGGAATTCCCGCGTATTGGATCTGGGAAAGGGCCACACGCAAAAATAGTCACATCGAAAAACATTGAACGGATGGCCGGACGGTAGTACATTCCGCCTCAACTAAGTCAAGCATCCAAGCCAGATGCAGCTTCAGCCCCTCGTATGTGCCTGGGAGGCCTTTTTTCCAAAAGGAGACGACCATGAGTATTCGAGGAACGCTTTTCTGTGTCCTCTTTCTGTTCGGTGCAACAACAACGACAAGTTTTGCTCAGTCTTTTCAGGGCGGCATTCGAGGAGCCGTCATGGACTCGGGAGGAGCGCTGATTCCCGGAGTCGAGGTGACGCTGACGAATGACGGCACCAACGCCTCTCGATCGACAGTTTCCAATGAAGTCGGTCAGTACGTTTTCAGCGCAGTTGCACCCGGAACATACAAGGTCAGAGCCGCGCTTCAGGGCTTCAAAACCTTCGAGCGTTCGGGCATCAATATCGGAACGCAGCAATTCATCAACATCGATGTCACGATGGCGCCGGGCGCAATTAGTGAGGAAGTGCAGGTCGTGGCTGATGCTCCTCTGGTGGAAACGGCCACCGCAAGCACGGGAGCATCGCTTCCGAACTATATTCTGAGCACGCTGCCGAATACCGGACGGAACGCCTTCATGACCGCACTGATCGTGCCGACGGTCGTCCACAACGGCAACCCATTTTATGTGCGCCAGCAAGACCAGACGAATTCTTCTCTGGTGTCCCTTGGTGGTGGCCCAATGCGAGGAAACAATTACCTGTTGGACGGCGTGCCAATCACAGACCTTCGCAACCGCGCAGTCATCATCCCGAACATCGAATCGGTTGGTGAAGTGAAAGTTCAGGTCAATACGTACGACGCCGAGATGGGACGCACCGGCGGTGGCGTCTTCAATACCACGATGAAGTCGGGAACCAACAATTGGCACGGTGCAGGCTTCGTGCAGCAACGCCCGCAGCCCTGGGCTGCAAGAAATTTCTTCGACGCCCAAAAAGCCGACTTCCAGTATTGGCTTTTCGGTGGTGGAGCCGGTGGTCCCATCAAAAAGGATAAAACCTTCTTCTGGGCAGCAACGGAGGGTTACAAGACCGGCACGCCGTGGACGCTGAAGATGAATGTCCCCACCCTTGCGATGCGACAAGGGGACTTTTCCGGCGTGGCCAACATCTTTGATCCCACGACGACGCGACCAGATCCCGCCAGGCCCGGCGGTTATATTCGCGATCAATTCACAGGCAACAGAATTCCGGCAAACCGGCAGAATGCCGTGGGCCGCGCGTTGATGCAATATTGGCCGGAGCCGAACCAGTCTGGACTGGTCGACAATTACATCAAGACCGACGTTCTGCACGACGTCGCGGACCAGATCACCGGCAAGGTCGATCACAACTTCAATCAGCGCAACACCATCAATGCCACGTTCGCGTGGTATTTCAGTCACGAGCCTTTCCCAGTGTATTTCCGAGGAACACCGGCAGAGATCGCCGATTACAATAACTACAAGCTCTACCGGAAGGTGTACGCGCCGGTTGTCAACTACACGATGACGCCCGATGACAAGTCGGTACTGACATTCCGCTATGGAGAAAACTCGTTTGGGGACGACTGTATCCCGGCAAGCGACGGGTTCGATGTCGGCAAGCTGGGATTCGATTCGTCTTACGTCGGTGCGGTCGAGGTCAAGCAGTTCCCCGGTTTCCAGTTTGACGACTATCGCAACCTGGGTTCTCAGGCGGGCCAATACAACTACAAGAACAAGTGGCTCTCGCGGAACATCCTTGGCAACTATTCGAAGTTCGTCGGCCGGCACAACCTTCGTCTTGGCGGCACATACCGGCAGATCGGAGTGAACTTCACGGATCGGAGCGAAGCCACGGGCTTCTTCACTTTCGACAAGGTGTTTACCCAGTCCGACCCGAACCGTGCTGTGGGTGGTCAAGGAAACGCCATTGCCAGTTTGCTCCTGGGGTATCCAGCCACCGGCAGGCTCACCACCGCGGTACCGTTGAGGTTCCTGACCAGGAACTATGGCGGCTACGTTCAGGATGACTTCCGCTTGAACCAAACCCTGACATTCAACCTGGGTTTGCGATACGAGTACGAGACGGAGTTGATGGAAAGAGACAACCGCCTGGTCGTCGGCTTCGATCGAAACGCCACGAACCCGGTGGCCGCGAAAGTCACCGATGCCACGATTAAGGATCGAATCAAAGGCGGGTTGATGTATGCCGGAGCCGGCGGCAATCCGACCCACCAGGGCGATCCTCAGAAGCTCGGTTTCCAGCCGCGATTCGGATTTGCCTACAGCGTGACGCCCGGCACGGTCGTCCGTGGCGGTTACGGCATCTTTTTTGCGCCGCTCCAGTTGTTCTTCCCGAGCAGCACGGGCTATGGAGCCCTCGGATTCACCGCCAGCACAGACTACCTGGCCTCGACCGATGCCAGTCTGACGCCGGCGGGAGTTATTTCCAATCCATTCCCGCGCGGATTCCGGCAGCCGACGGGTAATACACTTGGTCTCTTGCAAAACGTCGGTGGCAGCGTCCGTTTCGTTGACCAGAACAACAAGCGCGGATACACACAGCAATACTCGCTCGACATCCAGCGCGAATTGCCCGGCAGTGTGGCGGTCACTGTGGGTTACGTGGGGAGCCGGCTGCTTCATATGTCTGTAGGCGGCGTAGCGTCTCCGGGTGGTAGCACACCCACCGCAATGATCAACATCAACCAGCTGCCAAATTCAGCGCTTACACTGGGCACGGCGCTGCAGCAGCCGGTCACCAATCCGTTTTTCGGCATCCCTGAAGCGGGCGAACTTAGTATTTCTCCCACGATCGCCCGAGGCCAGTTGCTGCGGCCTTTCCCCGAATTTCAGGATGTTCTGATGGTCCGCGCAAGCCTTGGCAGCGGATACTACAACTCGCTGACGCTGAAAGCAGAACGCCGGCTGGACAGCAAGGGCATTGGTTTCCGTATGAGTTATACATTCGCCAAAATGCTCGACAACTATTTCGGAGATGCCAGCTTCTATGGGCAGCGGCCGGCAATCGCGCTCGACAACTACAACATCAGAGGCGAGTACGGACTTTCGCTCCAGGACGTGCGTCATCGGCTGATCGTCGCTCCACTGTGGGACCTTCCTTTTGGTAGGGGAAAAAGGTGGGCGACGGGACCTGTGGCCGACAGGATCATCGGGGGCTGGAACATCAGCCCCTTGATCACCGTCCAGACGGGGATGCCGACGTCAGTGTGGCAGAACAACAACAACGTCGGGAACCTTGGCGGTTCACAACGGCCGGACATGGTGCCCGGAGTCGATCCATGCACGTCCGGAGGCACAACAGAACGGCTCAATAGCTGGTTCAACACTGCCGCCTTCACTCAGGCGGCGCCCTTTACATTAGGCAATGCGCCGAGAACTCTGAACTGCAGGCTCGCTCCGCAAAACAATATGGATGTAGCGATTCGCAAGAACATCCCCATTACAGAGACCACGCGCGCCAGCTTCCGCCTGGAAATGCTGAATGCAACGAATACGGCAAAGTTTCTGAACCCGGAAAGCCGTTTCGGCCGTGGAACTTTTGGCCGAATTACAGCTCAGGCGGGATTTCCGAGGATCATCCAGTATATGATTCGCTATGAATTCTGATCACCAGGGGAGACACACGATGAACACCAAAATTGCTCGCCGGAACTTCATGGGAAGGGTCGCCGCTGTTTTGGGCTACGCCGGGCTGGCTCCATTGGGGCTTACAGCGCAGGCGCGCGGCCGGCAAAAGACAGCCGAGGCGGCCGTCGCGGCGAAAACGGGCCTGGATAAAAAGGCCGACTACGACAAGTTCGCGAAACTCGCCAACAACGAGAACCCGTACGGCCCATCCGACACAGTGATGAAGGCGATGACCGATGCGTGGAAATACGCCAACCGGTACGGCTATCCCGACGGCGGTATCGTCGAGGCGATCGCCGAGCTTCATAAGGTGAAGCCGGAGAATGTGGTGCTGGGTTGCGGTTCGAGCGAAATCCTGAAAATCGTCGATGACGCCTTCCTGCCCGATCACAAGCTGGTGGTCGGCGTGGACCCGACCTATGAAACCGTTTACCGCTACGCCACCAACAGCAAGGCGAAAGCGATCGCGCTTCCGCTGACAAAGACATACGACGCCGACATGAAAGGGATCATCCGCGCGACCAAATTGAATGCGCGGGATGTGGGTCTGGTCTACATCTGCAACCCCAACAATCCAACAGGCAAGATTGTTCCCAGGGACGAGATCAAGCTCCTGCTGGACAGTATTCCGCAAGACATTCCGGTGTTCGTGGACGAGGCCTATCACCACTTCGTCGAGGATTCCAACTATGAATCGTCCGTGAAATACATTCTCGAAGGCCGGAAAGTGATCGTCGCCCGCACATTCTCCAAGATCGCCGCGCTGGCAGGCATGCGGCTGGGCTACGCGGTGGCGCCGGTCGAAATCATCGACATACTGAAACCGCTGGTGGTCAGCTACAACGTCAACGCGGTGGTGAAGTACGGCGGAGTCGCGTCGCTGAAGGACACGGCGTACGAAGCGAAAATGAAGCAACTGAACCGGCAGATCCGCGACAGGACCACGAATGAGTTGAAGGCGATGGGTTATGAGGTGATTCCGTCACAAGCCAATTTCTTCATGGTCAACGTCAAGAAAGACGTCACGCCGGTGGGCGAAGAATTTCAGAAGAAAGGGATTCTCGTCGGCCGCAAGTTTCCACCGATGAACGAATGGCTTCGCGTGTCGGTCGGCGCGGATGACGAAATGAACCGATTCATGAAGGCTTTCAAAGAAATTTTTCCGCCCGAGAAGACAACACAATCTAAAGCGAGCATTTGAAACGCGCCCCTCCTTCAAAAAGGGGACGTAAACCACAAAAAGCACAGGAGGCACAAACTCCTGTGCTTTTTGTGATTTCTTCCACGTCGGATTTCGAATATGAGCAAAGAGACGAGAGAACTTAAAGACAGGATTGTGCACCTGTCCGATGAAGAGCTGGTGAAAATGGTCACGGTTGATTCCAGGGATTACCGCCAGGACGCGATCGAACACGCGAAGGCGGAGCTAAGAACGCGTGGTGTTGATCTCGCCAACCCCTCCACCGAGGAAAATACTTCCGCGTTGGAAGAGGAATCGGACCAGGAATCCGCGAGTCCGCCGCCTATAGACATCAATGCTTGTACTGTCTGTGGTGTGCGGGGAAAGATACGGTCCGGCACACTGGTTGCAGAAAAGGAACTCACCATAATCTTCGGGGGCGGTGAAGAGCGCTTCGTTAAAGTGCATGCGTGCACCCAATGCGGACACGTGTCGCTTGTGGCGGATTTTGAGACGGATGTTCAGCAGTAAAAGAACTCTTTCCGTCGCAGAAGGCCGGTCGAATCAGGCTGCATCGACAACCGAACGCGTGGTCTGATGCTGGCGCAGGACATCGGCTGCAATCTTCTTGCCTAAATAAACCTTGGATTCGCGATTGTCCCGCAAGTGCCGCTGAAACTTGATGACATCGAAGTTGAGATGATCGAGCGTGGCGCGCATCCCGTAAAACATGTTTTTCGTTTTGACGACCAGTTCGTGGTAGCCGTTTGCGTGCGCCCACTCTTCCTGCTGCTCGGTCAGGGCGCGATAGTGGCCATGCCCGCGCCATTCAGCGCGGGTCCCGCCAATCCAGCTATAAAAGATTTTCCGGTTCGAAAATTCGACAACGTCGCGCAACTGGCCCACGAGATCGACAAGTTTAAGATTGGTTTCCTGAGCCCGCAGCTCATGACCGATCTTGTAGGACACCGGGATAAGAACGCCATCGTTGTCTTCAGACGGCGCCATCGAGAGCAGGATTAAATGCTCGCGATCCTTCAGCCGCTCAATAATCTCTTCGGCGGTCTTCTTCCCGCTGAACTCCGTAAAGCACTCCTCGATGTATTGGACCTCGAGCGCACCAGGCTCCAGCGTGTATTGGCGTATGACATGTTCCATTCATTTAAATGATAACGAAAACAGAGCTAATTCGGGGACAGACGTATAAATCACCTAATTAGCTGTCAGAGAAGGAAACTTTGACAGCTAATTAGGTGATTTATACGTCTGTCCCCGAATTAGCTCTTACGGTTGGACCGGTGGAAGGGCTCCAACTGCAAGGTCCGTATTGGGGCATGTGGGATGACCGAACCCGCTGGGGCTGTTTCCGGTACCCCCGCTGGGATTCGGGATGACGTCATATTTGATGTTGTCCGGATGGGCAGCATCTCCTCCGACACCGCCTACCCCTAACATGTGATCCAGCTTCAGATTGTTCCGCACACGCCAGCCTATGTTGTGATCGGCGCACGAAGTATCGCCGCTCACTCCCACGCCCCCAACCAGCTTTTGGCCGGTTGCGTAAAGTGCGAGTCCGCCGCCAAATACGTTGACTCCGCCGATCTTCCCACCGACCATTGGGTCATTCGACTTACCGTAGTTATTGGAATTTCCTCTGTAGGCGACGCTTACATCGACAGGATTGCTCTCCTGCAGCCCGAAGAGACTGCCGCCGGGCTGGACCGCTGAATAGAGGTTCGCCGTGGACAACGCCAGTCCGGTCGAACTTCCGGAACCGCCGCTCGCAGACGAACTGTCCAGGCTAAACGAATTAGCCGTGTTGGCCTTTTGCGCGGAAATCACGCGGCTGCCAGGCCATTGCGCGCCTCGATTTGTCCCGGAGAAGGCGACGGCGCAGACGATGCCATCACGATTGACGATAGTCGCCCACATATGCAGATTCAGACCGCTCCCTTCCGTAGCAACCGCGGCATCAAGCGCGGTCTTCAGACTTGCCTGGCCGGGCAACGTCCTGCAGGCTGCCCTGCTGTCGTCCTCATCCTCCTCCGCGAAAACCATTGCCGGCACTAAAAGAAACGTGGCTGCTAACATCACCAGTGATCGGAAATTGAGCTTTCTAGTCATCGAAAAATCTCCCGATGTTAAGGCTTACTGCCTTGAAGCGATTTGGGCTCGTGTCCTGCCAAGTCCAAGTAGATCAAACACAAAGGTCTGTTACTTTAGCTACAAGACACTGGGAACACAAAGGGAATTGGGAAGACTAGAGCTGCGGTTTGAGCTGTTCGTAAAAAACCGAGACCGAACGGGTTGGCAAAGTCAGTCGAACCGCCATTCCATGGTTCGTGACGACGAGCAGAGTTGTCTCGGCGCGGTTGCGTGAGATTTCTTCGACGTCGATGATATTTCGGTAGACCGTCTTGCGAAGCGAGAGACCCGTCCGTCCGGTGGTAACGATGTACTCGGGGTAGACTCCGCCGAACTGTCTCAGAATCAGGACCAATCCGAAGATGTAGGCGAGAGCCGCAATCACGAATTCCATCAACACCGCTGCTGGATCCGCGCCGCGAACATAGTAAGCGGTTCGAATGAAGATCGTGACATAAGCCGTGATGGTTCCAATCAGAATGTAATTCAATGGAAGGGGCCATCGGCGATGCGACAGCACGACAGCTTTCGGAAGCCGCTGCATGATGGTGAGAATGAGCGTGAAAGGGATGGTGACGACAAGAACCGCGAATAGCAACGAAGCAAGCCAGTTCGGCATTCAGTCCTCACCCCCAGCACTGGGTCCGGAATCCACATTCAACCCGGCCGCAATATGCGCGCTCGGCCGCGGGCCATTCCTCTTTCTCGACTGCCGTCAAGTACCGCGACATGAGATCGCGCAAACGCTGTTCCGCTTCTGCCAGCGTGTATTCATGCCGCAGGATCTTCATCGGCGATCTTAAATACCAGAGTTCGCCGACGGCCCGTCCTGTTCCGAGCGCTTTCATCAGGGCAAGGGCATAGGCCGTCATCTGAACCTCATAGTTTGCTTCACTGCCCTCCCGCCATGCGGCGTATTTGTAGTCGATCACGCGAGGCACATCGCCCGGAATCACGGCATCCATCCGGCCACGGACCCAGCAATCCTTTCCCAAGACCTGGATATGCATCATGAACGGCATCTCCCGCTCGGGGGACGCCGCCAGCAGGTCGCGCCAATCCGGTGAATCGAAGACTACGCCGAGATCGGGAAGACCGGCGGCCTGGAGCGCGCCGGCCGCAGGCGGGACTGCCGTCTCCAGCATCTTGTGCGCGATCGAGCCAAGACGCATTTGCGGCGTACCACCCGTGGACTCTCGTCCGGGCTCGGCGCGGCCGACAAGGCGCGTCCAGTGAAAATAACGGAAGCACCCATTGAGCGACGCCAGGTCCGACGGGGTCATTTCGATTGCTGGAATCCACTGCTGTAGGCGGCTCAACCGGATATCCGGCTCGCCGACAAGAATCGTATCCGTGCTGAAGGCAAGCTGCTCGGGGACATTCAGACGCGAAGCCGGCAACACCTTGACCGAAAAGCCCTTGAACTTCACGCTTCCGGGTTTTCCGTCTCGCGCCTTTTCGATCGCTTCCGTATCGATGCTTGCGAAGAGCTGTTCCACCCATTGCAGCCACGGCCCCGTCTGTTTCGAAAACCCTTCGCCCAGCACAAGCATCTTCCGGGCTCGGGTGACCGCCACGTAGAGCAGCCGCTTTTCCTCTTCGTACTGCTGGTCCTCTTCGAACTCTTTCGCCTGCACGATGAGCGAATGCGGCAGCGGCTTGCGATGGAGACCATATGCGGAGCCGACGAGCAGTCCCCATTTATCACTGAAGAACGTTCGATCGCTCGAGCCGCGGCCCGCCTTCGCTGCCAGATCGGGAATGATGACGATGTCGAATTCGAGACCCTTCGCCTGGTGCACGGTAAGCAATCGCACGACTTCGTCTTCCTGGCCGACAATCTGCGCTTCCTGCTCCCGCACGCTCGTATCGTGCGCGCGGTCGTGGAGGTGACGAACGACATCGTCGAGAGCCGTCGTTCCCTGACGAGCAAGCTCGCGCGTGATTTCGATGAGCTTTCCGATGTTGGCCACTCGCTGGCGCCCATTCTTCTGCGCCATCATGACGACGTCGAAGTTCGTCTTGCGAATGACGTCCTGAAGGATTTCGGCGGCTGTGGCGGTGTCCCGCCTTTCAACCCAGTGTTGGAGAATCTGCTGCAGCTCGTTTCCGTGACCGCCGGCGGTCTCTTCATTCAGCAGTTCTCCAAAACTGATACCGAGCAGCGAAGAACTCAGCACCGTCGCACGAAGCAATTCGTCATCAGGATGAACAACCAGCTCGAGCAACGCAATCAGGTCGGAGACTTCGGACTTCTGGTAAAACGCCGTTCCCTGCACCACGTAAACGGGAATGGCGTGGGTCTCCAGAGCGCCCAGATACACCTCGACGTTTGTCATGGCCCGCAGCAGAATGGCAACCTCTTTCCACGACTGGATCCTTCCCGAACGCTTCCACTCTTTGAGAAGCCGTGCGATTGCTTCAGCCTCCATCTCGCGGCCCTGCGCCGCTTTCGCCCCCGACTCAGCCGCCACATACGTGATGCCGAGAAATGGCGCTTCGGATTTCGGCTTCAGAAGATCCGCCGGTGAGAAACGAATTCGGTAGGAGGTATCGAGGCTTTCGTCCCGGATATCGATTTTGCCACGGCCATCCATCATCTTTTCAGACAGCCGATTCGCAAACTCCGCGATTGGCGGCGCCGAGCGATAGTTGTCCTGAAGATGTTCAAGGACTCCGCCTTCGTCGAGGATTCGCTGGAGCATGCGAAAGAAAACGGTTACCCGTGCACGCCTGAAACGATATATGGATTGTTTGGGATCGCCGACGATCATCAACTTCCTCGGAGCAAGGCGGCCGGGCTTGTCCGGATCTTCGGCGAGCAGTGAGATAATCTCGGCCTGTACTTCATCAGTGTCCTGGAACTCATCCACGAGCAGCGCCTGAAAGTGCTTCTGGTAATGCTGCCGTATGGCCGTGTGGTCCTTGAGAAGGTCGCGCGTGCCGAGCAGCAGATCGTCGAAATCCATGGCATTCGCGGACCTCTTCTTCGCGCGAAAACGTTCGGTGGAACATCCGATGAGGCGTGAGAGATGCCCGGCGGCACACACCCCCGCGATCTGGCCGATTCGGGGAAGGAGCGCCTGAGGATCGTCGCGCTTGCGGAGGGCATGTTTGGCCTTTTTGGCCTCCAGCTCGTCGGCGAGTTCTCCGATCTTCTCGAAGTCCCCGCCGTACTTCTGGATCTCTCCGGCCAGTTGCCCGCGGAGTGTCGCGGCGGCGCAGCGTTGTTCTTCAACACGCGCGTTCAGCCACTTTGCGTCGTGGCCTGAACTGTTGAGCCAATAACCGGCGGAAACGATCGTTTCGACCAGCTTTTCCAGGCCGAAATCGCCGAAGAGCCGCTCGACATCTTCATTGCCGTTGCGGATTTCGTGACGGATCGTCTCACGCGCGGCCTCTCGTGCGAGGTCGAGGCTGCGCTGTTCATCCAAAATCGAGAAGGAGGGATCGATGCCGAGCTCGAAGCCGTGCTCGCGAAGCAGGATTCCACAGAGACCATGAATGGTGGAAATGGGGGCCGCGGGCAAAACAGCGATCGTCTTGATCCATCGGTTTTGCTTCGCATACAGCGCAGTGCGGATCCGGTCCCGCATTTCCGCCGCAGCCTTCTCTGTAAATGTCATCGCGACGATGCGAAGCGGATCCAGCCCTTTCTCGAGCAATTCGAGATACACATCGACCAGCTTGCGGGTTTTCCCGGTCCCCGCGCTCGCCCAGACGACGGTGTTTCTCTCGAATGCCATCAGTTTCTACATTCCATACAGCCGGCATAACCTCCTGTATTCACAGTCAGCACAATCCTGCCTGTCCGCAGGGTCAGGATGTAATTTCCCTCCGCTCACTTTGTCCAGCAAACCGTCGATACGTGCACGCACTTCCTCGAAGACCATGTCGTCGATAGGATAGGAAACGACGGGATTGCCCGGAGAGCGGAGCAGCAGGTATCGGCCTTCAATACGGATGCCCGGATCGACGTCGAGCGCTCGAACGGCGAGCCAGGCGTAAACCGGAATCTGGAACGATTGCTTCAACTGCTTCGTGGTGGAGCTGGACGCGGCCGAATACTTGAAGTCATCGATACGGATCGCGTCAATTCGCGCCTCCGTGCGATGTACGGCCACGTGATCGGGTTTGCCGGCAAGGCGCGTGCGCCCGAATCCGGCGGGTGGCAATGCCGAATCCAGATATTCCGGCTGAGTTTCGAAGCCGGCCTGCGCGTCGCGAACGGCAAAGTTCACGTACTCGTTCAGTACCGAAACCAGTTGCCGGCGGCGGATCTTCCAAAGTGACGGATCGAAAACGGAATACGGACCCTGGCCGCTGATTTCGGCCGCGGACAAGCGCCTGGTAATGATCTCGTTCATCCGGGCGCGTGCTTCTTCGATCGATGAAGGAACAGGCCGGTTGTAAAAGTCGCGCAATATGCTGTGCGCAAGAATTCCAACCTCCATGGCCGGGACCTCAAAGTCCGGCGTTTCGGACGCACGCAGCTTCAAGCGATGCCGGGCAAGGAAGACGAACGGACAAGCGCTGAGGGCGTTCAATTCGCTGGGATGCCAGACGCCCTCAAGAGGAAGCACCGCTCTGCCAATATGAGCGCGCGCTATCCCTTTCCGCTCGAGGTTGGCCCGGGCAACTGTGCCGCGGCCGAGGAGTTCCGTCGCGCGGTCTTCTGTCAAAGAACCGCTTCTCCATGCATCCGCGATCATGCTCAAGAATTCTCCTTCCGCACGAGGGACGCCGGGCGAAGGCCGCAGGATTGGGGAATCTTCATAATGCCGCGCAATCTCCCCCACGTACACCGAGGGATAAATCGGCTCACCTTCCAGCGTGCTCCCTGGATACGTCAGCGTCACACGCTGCGTCGCCGAATCCAGAATCGTGAAAAGGTACAAAGGCTCACGACGATTCCGGTCTCGCGATGTCATGATGCGGCGCGGATGAATGCGCCCGTTGATGGCCTCCACGGCCTCGTCCCTCAACAGGGGGTTCGACGAAGAGCGGGCCGGAAACTCGCCATCAGCAAAACCCGGAGCGAAGATCCATTTGTAATCGCGGTAACCGAGGGAGTGCGGTTTCATAATCCGGACGCGCGGCAAGCCCGGAGCGACACTTCCGGCACTCGAGCGGTCGACGGTTCGAAGACCCGCGATCTCGGAGGCAATCCTGCGAAACTCCGCAAACCTGAGACCCTCCCGAGGGAGAAGAGGGCTCACGGCTTCGAGCTCTTCTGCAAGCAGGCGCCACGCCTGACGATCGCGTTCGGCAAGAGATGCTGAAGCCCGTAACCGATTCAAGAAGCCGAGCACGCTGTCGGTCGATGTCTCCAGTTCGTCAAGCCACTGCTCGAATCGCTCCAACTCCGCAGTCAACTGCGAACTCCTCCTTCGCGCGAGCGCAGACGCGCGAAGGTGGGTTCGATCGATGTACCCCAGCGCCGCCAGGACTCTCTCCACATCCACCCGGGGCGACAACCGAGGCTGATGATACGCGCTCGACATCACGCGCCCCATCGCCTCGCGCGACCGCTCGCTCGTCACCAGATCCAGGAGGGCCAGCCAATACTTGATGAACGGAATCCGCAGCAGCGGCACGCCTGTTTCGAAACTGTACGGAATGCCGTAGCGCGAGAACACATCCTCGAGCATCTCCCCGTAGCTCTCAATGTGCCGGACGACAACGGCAATTTCGTTCGGGCTTTGACCGGACAGAATCAAGTCGCAAATATCGCCGCCGATCTTTTCGATTTCCTTGTAGCGGCCGGGGAGTTCGAAGATGCGAAGCCCGTCGTCCGATGGAAGGGGCGTACCGGAGTCCGCGAAGAGGCGCTCCAGCACGGCCCGGTTCGGGTTCAAGACGCGGCAAAACTCCGGAAAAGTCTTGTCGGCAAGCGACTCGTCTCGAATAAAGCGCTGCCAGGTCCATTCCGCGAATTGAGTAGGCTTTATGTTCGCCGTCGTGTTGAAGAGTATGACCGCGCCGCCGTCCGGCAAGGTTTCAATCAGAACTCGAACGAGACTGAACTCGGCTTCGGTGAGGTCGTAGAGAGCATGAAGAACGATGCGGCTGAATTTATCGAGCCAGGGTGTGGCCTTTTCAATCGTTCTTGAAGCAGCAAGGGCCCGGCGATCCTGTGGGTCGAACAGTCCGCTTTTCCGAAGGCCCTTGTCGTACTTCTCCATGACGTCGGCTAGAAACGTGGCTCCCGCCTTGCGAAGTTCGGAAGCACGAACAGTCGCGCCTTTCAGTTCGGAAACGGCGTCGTACGCGTATCGGTTGAGATTGGGGATGGAACGCGGGCTAAAGCCCGCGACTACATTGGGGAACAATACATCTGGGGACAACACATTTCCGGACAGCGCATTTTCGGACGATATATCTCCGGACAACGCACTTTCGGACAACGCCGGGTGCCCAATGTAGTCGCGGGCTTTAGCCCGCGTTCCATCCCCAACCTCATCGATGGCGGTTTGTATCAATACGAGCCGCTGCCCCGAAGAAGCCGTTTTCGCCTCTGGCGTAAGGCGCTCGACCAGTTCCTCCAGCGTCACCGCATTCACCGCCAGTACGGCTCCGCGCTCACGCGCCGCGGACCTCAGGTCGTGCCAGCGGTCTTGAGAGTTTCGGTAAACGTGCAGATCCATGCGTACCTGGATTTCTGGAACAACTCGGGATGGGCCACCAGGACCAGCTTCCGGCGGGCCCGGGTGATGGCGACATTCAAGCGTCGATCGTCGAATACGAAGCCGGTTCCGTGGGAGCGAACGAACGACAGAATCATGATATCGCGCTCGCCGCCCTGAAATCTCTCGACGGTGTCGACGGCGACGCCGATCCCATCCAGCATCTGCCGCAACAGAACAACCTGCGCGCGAAACGGAGAAACGACTCCGATCGATCCGGGAGCAACTCCGAAATCGCGGGTCAGCGAGCGGACGATGTCAACGACGACGACGGCTTCCTCCGGATTAGACCGGCCGTCGCGATGACTCTCGACCGGAATGAATTCCACCGGCGAACCGTCCGGTGGTGTGCGTTCATGCGCGGTGATGCCGGCACGAAGCCGGCCGCCGTAGAAAAGGCGGTTCGAAACGTCCATGATCTGCGGATGCATCCGGTATTGCGTATCGAGAAGCGTGATGGCGTCGGTGTCTTTCTTGAGGCGCTCAAACATGGAGTGCGCCAGACCCCGCGTGCGGACCACCGGCGGAAGCTGACGATCATCGCCGATGAGGACAAACCGGCGCGCCCGGAGAATCAGGCCGAGCGTGAGCGGCTCCGTAAGCTGGCCCGCCTCATCCACAACGGCCATCTCGAAACCGCGAGAGCGGAGGAATGGAATCGTGGATGCCCGATGCGCGGTGGCGGCGACGAGGTTTGCTCTTTGCAGCGCTTCTTTGACGGCGTGGACGGTTCCGTATTTCAGCGCGAGATCTTCGGTAAAGAACTCGGCCGGATCACCCTGAAGTTTAGCTGCGACTTCGGGGGAATCCGACGCGCGGCCCACGCGAAGGAAACGTATCGACGGATCGTGGCCCAGCAAAGCGATGAGCATCTTGTCCACCGCGGTATTGGTGAAAGCACCAAGCAGGACGGGTCCGTTGATCCGCTCCACGATTTCGGGAATGACCCGGGTCTTGCCTGTCCCCGGCGGTCCCCAGATGAGGTGGAACACGTCGCAGTTTGCGGCCCGATCGATGGCATCCTGCTGGGTGAGGTTCAGAGAACGCGGGCTGAAGCCCGCGACTGCATTTGGGAACAAGGCATTTTCGGCCAACGCATTTTCGGACGACACATGGTCCCCAATGTAGTCGCGGGCTTTAGCCCGCGTTCCCAAAATGACTGCTTTCTTCCCATCCATCGGCGCAACCAGAAAATCGTAGAGCGCCGTGTGGCTTGCCTCCGCAGTTACATCGCGGGGAAACCGGTCCACAATCCAGTCCTGTCCCTCGAACAGCCTCGCATCCAGATTCTTCAGGGGAATCGAGACACGCATCCGCCGCGTGTCGATCTCCCGGACATAGCCGTGATACGTCGACGTGCTCGAAATCCGTCCCGCGTGGATCAGCACACTGTCGCCTCTCTCGAGATCCGACGTGTTCTCCCTGAACTCAAACGTGAAGGGTTCGGCCGCCGCAACAATCTTCACTCCACAGATCGCCCGAAAATTCTTCACCCGAAATTCCAGCCGGCTGTCATCCAGAAGGTCGGCCAGCTCCTGATCCGCATACCATCGTTCACGCTGAACAAGCCGGGTAAACCGGCGAAAATATTCCAGATCCGCACTCTCGGAGGCTCCCGGCCGATCGCCAAAAACAACAGACATGTCCTTGCACCGGCTTCTTGTCCATGACGGACAGCTGCCGCAGATTTCATCGTTGAACCCTTCATGTCTGGGTGCGATGTGCGGCGAATTGCGTCCCAGCGCGTATTGCATCGCGATCAATTTGTTCCGCGCGTCAAGGACCTGATAGAAATCCGTCGTCACCCGAAGCGGCGCGAACGATCCGTCGGTCGAGGAGAGCAGCCGGCTCGTGACCTCGACATCCTGGCCGTCATTCCGCTGCCACCTCCGGATCAGATCCGAGAGGAGCAACCTGTATATGAAAAGCTGCGCATGATCCTCCGGGCGGATTCGCGCGCCGGTCTTCAGTTCCAGAATGTCGAGGCGGTTTCCGGCCCGGAACAGCGCGTCAATGCGGCCTTGAATTCCAATCGTTGCGGAGTACCGCTTCAACTCGAGCTGCGCATGCTCCAGCAGATGCGGATTGCGCCCGATGAACTCCTTGAGCGAGCCGATATGCCGCAGCACATCCGCGCGGAACGCTTTCTCGTCGAAAAATTCATCCGTTACCGAAGCCAGAGGCACGAGAAACCCGGGAAGAACCTCACGGTATGCGCTCTCCATGTCCGCGGCGCCTTCCAGCATCCGGTCGAAGAGCGCATGGACAAGCTGTCCCTTCAAGGTATGGATCGTGACATCGCCTTTGCCGCGCCGCACCTGGTCCAGTTGTGGCTTGCTGCAGTGCAGACTGCGGGCGATCGAAGTCGCGTTGACCTGCCGCATCGGTTCGAGAACAAAGAAGCTCTCAGCGCATGCCGCAAAGTCACCCTCGCCAAGAGGGACCAGGTTATAGGCCGCTATCGCCGAATGTATCCATAGATGCGGAACGAGAAAGCACGCCGTGCGGTTCTGATCGGATCGAATGCGGATACGGACTTCGCTGTCGCGAAACGGGCCTGAGGTGACGAGCGCATCGATCGACGATTCCCAAACCTCGCCTTCGACTTTGACGGGATACCGCAGTTCCAGAACTTTCGCTTCGGGAAGAACCACACGGTCCACAGTGGCTCGTCTCTTCGGTTCCAGAATCGGAGGATTCCGCTCGACAAGCGCGCTAAGACTCGCGACAACCTCGTCCAGAGTCTCATACTCGCCCTTTACCGTACGCAGGGTTACCTGAGCGAGGTATCGTGAAGCGAAGTAAGGTGGACCCACGAGCGCGAGCGGATCATTCAAGAACTCGTCCCGGCCCAACTGGCCGGCCGAGAGCGCTGCAAGCAATTGTTCGCCGGCTTCCGTCACGCTGACGGCAGGAGATTCCAATAATTTGTCGATGAGCGCGTGGACCGAAGCCATGACGCCCCGACTGTATCATCGAGGTGGTCAGGTCCGGTCCGGACAAGACCAAAGATCTGACCAATGCTCAATTCTCATCGGATGGGAATTGAGCATTGGGAATTGAGCATTGCTCAGATCTTTGGTCTTGTCCCCGAATTAACCACCACCCCGCGTTCATAGTAGCGACCCGGGGTCAGCCCAAGGGTTTTTCGAAAGGCGGAAATGAAAGCGCTGGGACTGTTGTATCCCGCTTCGAGCGCGGCCGCGGTCACCTTGGTGCCCGATGCCAGCAGGCGGAGACCATGAAGCAGTCGAAGCTGCTGGCGCCATTTTCCGAAGGTCAGGTTCGTCTCGGACTGGAAAAGACGCTCGATGGTTCTCTTGCTCGCGCCGCAATCCTTGCAAAGCTCCTCCAATGCGCGTTGATCGCTGGGATCGGCTAACAGGATTTCAGCAACTCGTACTGCGCGGGAATCGGACGGACTCGGCAGCTGCAGCGGCACTGCTTTCGACGCCTTCACTTGATCGACGATGATCTCGATGATCTTCCGTTCAAACGGAACCTTCGTACTCAATTTCGCAAAGTCGCACGCGTGGAGAATGAGTTCTCTCAATAACGGTGAAACGTTGATGACGAAGCAGGTGTTCGGCACTTTCTTGATGAAGTTCGCAGCAAAGTACAGTGTCCGCATGGATACCGCGCCGGACATATTGATCGAATGAACCACAGTTGCCGGAATCCAGACAGCCCGCTGGGGAGGAACGATCCAGACGCCCTCCCCGGTATGAATCGTCATTACACCGCTCGATGCAAAGACGAGCTGATCTTCTTCATGAAAATGCTTTGCAAGCGCGTAGCCCGCCGGGAAGTCGTAGGACAACGTCGTCAGCTCGCTCGAAGGATCGCCACGCGAATCGAGAAAAGGGTGTTGTCGTTTTTGCGACATGGTTTGTCATAGTAGCGAAAGACCTCCAGCCTGTTCAAAGTTAATAATGTCTGGCCTGGAGGTAACTCATGCTGGGATCAAACAAGATCATTGGTTTTGTTCCGACGAAGGATTACGCGAAAGCGCGCACTTTCTATGAAAACCTGCTTGGCCTGGAATTCGTGAGCCAGGATCAATTCGCCATCGAATTCAAAGCCGGCGGCAACATGATTCGAATTTCGAAGGCGGATTTCACGCCCGCGCCGTTCACGATTCTGGGCTGGCAGGTCCAGACCATCGACAAAGTCGTGCAGGAACTGACGGGCCGGGGAGTCACTTTCGAAAAGTATTCATTCCTGAAACAGAATGAGTTTGGGATCTGGGATGCGCCTGGAGGCGCCAGGGTGGCGTGGTTCAAAGATCCGGACGGCAACCTTTTGTCCGTTTCTCAACACGTCTCCTGATTTTCCCGAACAATTCATCCGTTGATAGCGTAACCATTCGAGAGTTGCGGGATATTCTTATTTGAGTTTTACTAACCAACTCTCCGAGTTACGGTCTGATTACAACGCGATGAAGGGAATTGTTACCTGTTTTCTTCTGCTTTTGTTCGGCAGTAGTACTGTCCACGCCCAGGACCGTCCGGAATTTCGAGTCCAGCGCGCGGCCGTGCCGCCGAAGATCGACGGCGATCTCAGTGATGAGGTTTGGAGGGATGATCCGCTGGACATTGGAGAATGGATGTCCTACAACCCCCTCCGGGGCGAGAGGAGTCCGCAGCGCACGGAGGTGCGCATCGCCTACGACGATCGCAACATCTACTTTGCGTTTCATTGCCTCGACACCGAACCCGGAAGGATCCGCACCACCATCAGCCGCCGGGACAGCGTGTTCAGTGATGACTGGATCGCATTGAGCCTGGATTCGGCCGGTACCGGCCAGACCGCATATCACCTCTTCGTGAATCCCAGCGGTATCCAGATGGATGCGATCAACACCTCGTCGTCGGGCGAGCGGTTTGAGGCGGATCTGCTGTGGGACAGCGCGGGCAAGGTAACCGAAGATGGTTATGTCGTCGAGATCAAGCTGCCGCTGCAGACGATCCGGTTTTCGAGCGGCGACGAAGTGCGGATGGGAATTCTCTTCTTTCGCCGGATCAGCCGCTCAGGCGTCTCCTACTCATGGCCCGAGATGCTGCCCGGGCAGTGGGTCTTCAACAGGCCCGGTCATCTTCTCTTCAACAACCTGACGCAGCCGCAGCTGATCGAACTTCTTCCGAGCATCACCTACGGCATCAGCCAGACTCGCGCCGCACCGAATCAGTGGAATGAAGCGGTCAAGAAGGGCGATGTCGGTTTGAGCGGGAAATTCGGCATTACTTCCAACATCACTTTCGATGGAACCATCAATCCGGACTTCAGCCAGGTGGAAAGCGATGCCTTCCAGGTGGAGATCAATCAGCGTTTCCCGATTTTCTATTCCGAGAAACGCCCTTTCTTCATGGAGGGTATGGGCCTCTTCAACATTGCAGGCACCGGTGGCGACGGGAACATGAGAACCGCGGTCCACACGCGGAGAGTCATCAATCCGTCGTGGGGAAGCAAGCTCACCGGGACTGCCGGAAAATTGACGTTTGGACTGCTCAACGCATCCGATGAAAGTCCCCAGGATGTCGGCGATCGTGGAGATGCCATTGCAGGCAGGAGCAAACTTTTCACGATCGGCCGCGCAACGTATGCCCTGGGCCAGTCAAACTACATCGGCGCCATCGCAGTGGACACCGAACACGCAGGCCGTCACAACCGGGTCGTCGGCAGCGACCTGTCCGTCAGATTCTCGCCGGAACAGGATTTTTCAGCGGCTTTCCTGACTTCGCAGACCGGCACCACGTCAACCACCAATAGCCGCGCCACCGGATCACAAATCAGCTACAGCTACAACTCGCGACGGTATAGCTGGGCCAACCAGGTCGAACACTACGGAAAAGACTTCCAGATGGACACGGCGTTCTACAACCGCACCGGCTTCACGTCAGGATGGTCGTTTGGTGAAGTGAATTTTTATCCGAAGGAGGGCAGATGGTTGAAACGGATACATCCTTTCTACTGGACCAAGCGGGGACGCGACCAGGTTCAAGACGGCAATGAAGATTTCCTGAACACCGGCATCCGGTTCAACTTCACCCGGCAGGGCTTCTTGAACATTAACCAGGGCCGCGGACACGAACCATGGCTGGGCCAGCGGTTCAAGACTGGACCAAGCATCAACATCTTCGGCGATGTCCAGATCCTGCGATGGTTGAGAGTCAATGGGAACTTCAGCAAGAACCGCGAGATTTACTACGATCTGGTGAATCCGTTTCAGGGAAAGTCGACGCACCGCAGCCTTGAGATCACGCTGCAGCCGAACCAGCACATCAATCAAAGCATCGACATCAATACGGTCCGGTTCGACCGGGCATCCACCGGCGAACGCGTGTACAGCGTGGATATCGTGAATCTCAAGACCACCTACCAGTTCAACAAGCACTTCCTTGTGCGCCTCCTCGAGCAATACGATAGCTTGAAACATCGGTTGCTGACGGACCTGCTTGCCTCCTACGAGTTCGTTCCCGGTACGGTGTTCCACGCCGGCTACGGCTCACTCTACGAGAAACGGGACTTCCAGCCCGGCAGGCTCCTGCCCAACGGCGGCGACTACATGACCGTGAGCCGCGGCCTCTTCTTCAAAGCGTCCTACCTGCACCGGTTCTGATTGGCCGTTTGACTGGCCGTGGAGACACGCGAGTAAAGGAAGGTCTTTCAGGTTAAGGAGCCGTCAGCGTCGGGATTTCGGTACAAGTACTCCGAACGGTTTTATCCGTAAGCCAGAGTTGTCCGGTAATCAGCGCCTGTCCGGGAATGGCTTGATAGATGGCTTCGATAGTACCGAGATTCCAGATGGTCACCGGAAGATTGGACCGGACCGGATAATTCAGCACGGGTTGATAGTCGGCACCGGGCGGGAGCGGCGGAGGAAGCTGATAGACACCCTGAAGGAGCGTGACGGCGGCACCAAGCGCGCGCCTGTCATCGAGTAAAACCTGTATTGCCATAACGCGCTCCGGCCGGGCCGGCTGAGAAGGAGTGGCGGGTTGCGGCGGACAAAAAGCAAAATTCACCTGTTCGGTGATGAAATCATCTTCAAACAAGAAACTGGCCAGGCCTTGACCGACATTGTCGATCTTGGCCGTCACAATCGGACGATCCGCCGGGAGCTTGTCCGGAACTCGCATTCTTCCCCGCATTTCCGCAGCCTGAGCAGGGGCCAGCGTTTCAGTATTGTGCAGGAGGATTTGATTCTTGCCGTTGAGGAACTGGATCAATCGGGAGTAGTTGCTGCCGAGATAGCTGCGAAGCTCGACCAGGTCATTGCGGGCTCCGAGCTGGAAGAAAATCAGAGCCGAGATCAAAAGCGTCATCGGGAAACCTGGATTCTCCCGTCCAGCCTTGGAGCGACCGTGCCGATGCGCGCAATGTGCTCGGCCACGGCGTCCCGTATCAGAATGCCGGTGTCTTCCACGTCAACGCCGTCAGCGAATTCGATAAAGCCATCGCCTCCCATAAGCAGGAAATCATTGGTCGTGACGGTGTAGAAATCCTTGTCGCGGATCGGGCTTCCGTCCTCCAGCCTCGCCGACAGCAGCCGCTTTCCTTCGGGCTTGTTGACGTGAAGCTTCACACGGACGCCACTCACGCTCATCACGGTTCGCCCCAGAATTCTTTTGATTTGCGCGCCGCTGAGTCTCATGGTGACCAGCGTATTTTGCGACGGCAAGACCTCAAACAGCGTGCGGCTGGTGATAGGTCCCTTCGGAATTCCCATTCGAGCATCCGCTGCGTTGATCAAAACGATCGCGGTGCCGGTCCTTGCGCGCACCGCATCTGCAACGAGATTGCCGACGTGCGATTCTTCGGCGGTGGAACGCGACAGGTCGCCCGCAGCCTGTCCTACCACCATTTGCAGCTTGTCGTTCAGCTTGGTCTGATATCCGGCCAGCAGACGCTCGATGGCGGGATCCGGCTGCACGTTGTCGAGCGAAATCATACGGCTTTCGATGGACTTCAGCGCGAAACCGTTGAACGAAAGATCAAGCACGCCGACATACTTTCCGAACTTCCCCGCTCCGACGATCGTTGTCCGTCCGATCCGGGCCGGCAATTCAGTCTCTTCGTGCGCCCCGACAATCAATCGGATTTCCGGAAAGGCACGCGCGACGCGTTCTTCTTCCGGCCTGGTGAGGTGACTCAGCAGAACGATGAAATCGACGCGGTCGCGAACGCGAGGCAATATACCCTCGAGACTTTGTACGACATCCCCGACGTCCACATACTTCACATTTTGAGGATGTCCGGTTCGAGTCAGCTCTTCTGTGGTCAAGCCAATGAGGGCAATACGGATTCCCTGCGCATTATAAATGGCGGCATCCTGAATGTCCGGCAGAGGCGCCGATGTATTGGCGGAAAGAAATGGGAAGTTCGCCTGGCGGGCGCGATCGTGAAGAGCATCGACGCCAAAATTGAATTCATTGACGCCAATCGTCGCTGCATCGTAGCCGATGGCGTTCATCACTTCGATGACCGGTTCGCCCTGAAAGGCATCGGCGATCAGGGCGCCCGCAAACATGTTGCCTGCATCGAGCATCAAGTCCGGCTTCATTTGGCGAACCACGGTTGACAACCGCGCGCTGCCTCCACCGTCCGGTCCCGGCAAAAGATGCCCCTGTATGTCGTTTGTGTGCATGATAACGACGTGAGTGTCCTCAGCGGCGAACAGGCCCACAACCAGCAAAAACACGGTCAACACAAACAACAAGACCCGGACCATGGCTGAAATCATTACGGGCATTCTATCAGAGGTGGCAGTCACCAATAAACATAAGGGAAATAACTACAAGAAGCGCAAAAGACACAAGATCGAGACCAATCGATCTTGGTGCCTTTTGTGGTTTGTTCCCCTATACTTAGTGACCCATCGCTCTTTTGCGCTTTCTTGCAGTCTGGATGACGGTATCGATTTCGGTGCGATGGCGGTTAATGACCGTGTCCAGCTTTTGCTGGATCTCGCGCAGGACCCGCGGCGGATCGACTCCGGGGAAATTGCGGTCCACATGCTCGTCAACGATCTCGACGAGGGCAAGGAGTTCTGCCAATGAGAGGTCTGTCTTCATGGCGCGTCCAAGTGTACTATCTAGATAGGGTTTTTTGGAGAGGTGTTTTATGAGAATACGAAAGGACGGTTTAGCTGCTCTGGCAGCCGTTCTGCTCGTTCTGAGCGCGGCTCCTTTGATGGCACAGCATGCGGGCTTTCGGATCGGAATCGCTCCGACCGTAAACCAGCCGATGTTCTTTTCCGGTTTCGGGCAGCCGGTCGTCCTGCCGTTCCAGGGGGTGCCCATAACCACCTTCGGTGCGTTCCCGGCATTCGGATTTCAACCGGCGCCGATGATCGGATTCCCCGGGGTATCGACGTTTGGATTTCCTCAAACGCCTGCAATCGTCACTCGGGTCGTACCGGGTTCCGTCGTATTTCCGCAGCAAGTCATAATCCCCGGCTCAGTCGTGGTACCAGGTTCGGTTGTGATTCCCGGTTCAGTCGCATTCCCCGGATCAGTTTTTGGTCCAACACAAGTGTTCACACAGGGTTCCGTCTTTATTGAGCGGCCGCAGTCTTTCCCCAGGTCTCCTGTGCAGAGTTTCTCCAGCGCTCCCGTTCAGCCTTTTTCCAACTCTCCTGTCCAGCCTTTCTTGAGTGCTCCCGTTCAGCCCTTCCTCGGGTCGCCTGTGGTTGCACCCGTCATGCCTCCGGTTGGAACGCCCCGCGGAGAAGTGTTGAATATGCTTGGACAACCTACGGTCACCGTAATCACCAGCACCGGAGAGACGATGCATTTCACAGGCGGTGTGACCGTCCAGATACAGAATGGGCAAGTGGCCGGCCCAAGGTGAAATCATCGATTGCCGGCGCTGCCCGCGGTTGGTCGAATATCGCGAACAGGTAGCGCGCGACAAGGTTCGCCGGTTCCGCGATTGGGAATATTGGGGACGGCCGGTTCCAAGCCTCGGCGGCGTTGGAGCGCGTCTCCTGATCATTGGGCTGGCGCCGGCCGCTCACGGCGGGAATCGCACCGGACGAATTTTCACAGGTGACCGGTCCGGCGATTGGCTTTACCGTGCGCTCTACAATTTCGGCTTCGCGAACCAACCCAGCTCCGTCCGACTCGGGGATGGACTCAAACTGATCGATTCCTACATCACAGCTGCAATTCACTGCGCTCCTCCCGGCAACAAGCCTCTGCCATCGGAGTTCGTCAACTGTAGGCCCTACCTGGTCGATGAAGTGCACCGATTGAAAAAGATACGTGCCGTCCTCGCGCTGGGACTGATCGGTTTCAAAGCGTACTTCGTGGCCCGCAAGCAGCTTGGCTGGCCCAACCCTGTTCCTCTACCGCCGTTCGGCCATGGATTCGTCGCGCGACTACAGGACGGCGTGACCGTCATCAGCTCTTATCATCCAAGCCAACAAAACACACAGACGGGAAAACTGACGGAGAAGATGTTTGATGATGTTTTCAGGCAGGCTCGAAAAGTGTTGGGGAATTCGGGGACAGACGCATAAATCACCTAATTACGATTAAAAGACCGTTGATCCGTAATTAGGTGATTTATGCGTCTGTCCCCGAATTCTGCTATTCCTCGTATTCGTCTTCTTCCCAGCGGATATTACAGACCGCACAGGTCCACCAGCCCTTGGCCCAGTGTCCCACATCCGAAACTGTGTGTTCGGCCCCGCAGCGGAGACATTTGGGTTTTGGGGTAATCTCGAGATTCTTTACTTCGGTTTCCGGCATTTCTTTTGACTCCTGTCGATATAGTAGCATTGACGCCGGTCTGTTAACCCAAACCTTCGCGAACGATAGCCGCCCCTTTCGCAAGCGCCTGCATCTTTCCTCGAGCCACGTCGCGCGGACGCGGTACCAGACCACAATCCGTTGTCGGATAAAGATGCTCGGGATCCACGTAAGGCAGCGCTTTACGAATGCGCTGGGCCACCAGATCAGGTGATTCGACCTCGTTCGTCCCAACATCGATCACACCGACAAGCACATCTTTTCCCCGGATCGCCTCGACAATGGAAACGTCAACGCCGGAAGCGGCGCACTCAATTGAGACCTGATTCACCGGTGACTTTGCCAGCAGCGGCAGCGTCGTGCCGTAATGCCCCCATTCTTTATTCTGCGACTTCCACGAGAGTGCAGCCGGAACCCCGTATCCGTAACAAATGTGCACGGCTGTCGTTGCGGCGACGTCTTGAATACAGCGGTCCAGAGCGGCTATTCCCCAGTCCGCCACCTTATCCACATAGATGTTGAAGCAGGGTTCGTCGAACTGGATGATAGCGGCCCCGGCGGCTGCGAGGTCGCGCGCTTCGGCGTTCAACATAGTGGCGAACCGCATCGCGAGGGCGGACTCGGATTGTCCGTAGTAGTCATCGAGCAGAGAGTCGACGATCGTCATGGGTCCCGGCATGGTTACTTTTATGGGGCGAGTCGTCAGCGTTTTTGCGTATCGCAAACCCTCCACCAGGATCTGTTTAGACCGGACGACTTCACCCACGATTCGCGCGACCGGCGTTAGACGATTTGAATATCGCCCGCCGCGTGTCATCTTTTTGCCGAGGTGCTCGGTATCGATTCCTTCCAATTCGCCAACAAATCCCCAAATATAATGGCGCCGCCGCTGCTCGCCGTCGGTCAGGATATCGAGGCCGGCTGCTTCCTGGTTCTCGACGGCCAGGCGCACGGCATCATCCTGAGCTTCAGACAGGCGGTCCGGGGGTACGACCCACGGAGCAAAGAGTTGGACAGTGGGATCGGAGAGCCATGGGGGTTTGGGAAGACTCCCGGTTATCAAGGTTTTCAACATGCCCTGATCTGATTCTATCCGAATAACTTCTTGACTGTAATCTCCCCTTCCTATAGACCCTTTGAAAAGGCTTTTCGTAGAAAAAGCTATTGTTCTGCTTGTTTTAACTCGAAGGGGGAAATCATGAAACACTCGCAATTCAACATAGCTTGCCTCGCTGTTTTTCTGGCTTTCGGCAACGTTATTCTTTGGGCTCAAGCCACATCCCAAATCCAAGGCGTCGTACAGGACGCCAGCGGCGCCGCGATCGGTGGCGCCGAAGTGAAAGCCACGCAGACGGACACGGGGACCGTCCGCACGGTGATCAGCAGTGAGGATGGAACATACGTGCTGTCCAACCTGCCGATCGGACCGTATCGCCTGGAAGTCGGCAGGGCCGGATTCACTACTTATGTGCGGACAGGCATCGTGCTGCAGGTTGCCACGAATCCAAGCATTAATGTTTCGCTGCAGGTTGGTGCGGTGAGCGAACAGATTCAGGTGGAAGCGAACGCCGCACTCGTCGAAACCCAGACAACGAGCGTCGGAACGGTCATTGAGAACCAACGCATTCTGGAACTGCCGCTCAATGGACGCAACCCGGTCGAACTGATCCAGTTGGCCGGCGGCGCGATTCCGGCGGGAAGAGCCGGCACTGCCGGCATGCCTGGCGGTCTGAACATCTCCGTCTCCGGCGGGCAGCTCAACGGGGTCGGTTACTATCTGGATGGCGCTCTGTACAACAACCCATTTGATGCTGTGAATCTTCCCTTTCCGTTCCCCGATGCTTTACAGGAGTTCAAGGTTGAGACAAGCACTCTCACCGCGCAGAACGGCATGCATTCGACCGCGGCCGTGAACGCGGTTGTGAAGTCGGGCACGAATGCCTTCCACGGCAATGCGTTTGAGTTCTTTCGTAACGGCAAGATGAACGCGCGGAACTTTTTCGCCGCCCGGCGTGACACTTTGAAGCGCAATCAGTTCGGCGGGACTCTGGGCGGACCCATCGTCAAGGACAAGGCTTTCTTCTTCGCGGGCTATCAGGGGACCAGAACCAGATCCGATCCGGCGGACCGTCCCGGTTTCGTTCCGACGCCCCGCATGCTCGCCGGAGACTTCAGCGGCTGCAATTTCACGCAATTAAGAGACCCTGTAACCGGCGCGAATTATCCGAACAATCAGATTCCGGTGAGCCAGTTCAGCCCTCAGGCTCTGGAAATCGTGAAAAGACTGCCCGCAGCCGCTGGCCCGTGCGGCCAGGTTTCTTTTGGACCGATCTCGAAGATCGATGAAAACCAGGTCCTGGGCCGCGTGGACTACACGATCAGTCAGAATCAGACGCTGTTTGGCCGATACATGGCCACGACCTATTTCTTGCCTCCTGCCTTCTCGTTGTCGAGGAACATTCTGGACACGGTGCAGGGTGGTCTCGATGATCTGGCGCAGTCGGCCACAATCGGGCATACCTATCTGTTGAATTCCAACACTGTGAACACGTTTCGTGTTGCAGCGAATCGCCTGGCCGTCCATCGCTACAACGACGATTACTTTTCCGGCTGCGACATTGGCGTGAAGGTGCATTGCTTCGTGCCGCACCAAACGGTGCTGACGGTGACAGGCGGGCCTGGTATCGGCGTCGGTACGGCCATCGAGGCTTCGTTCGTCCCGATGTACTACACGCTGTCCGATGACGTCAGCATGGTTCGAGGCTCGCATCAGTTTGCCTTCGGCTACTCCGGCTTCAAATATCAACACAGTCAGAAGGCGAACGTCTTCTCCGCAATCGCTTTCGGGTTCACCGGACTCGCTTCTGGTCTCGGTATGTCGGATTTTCTGCTGGGACGGCTGGGTACTTTGACGCAAGGTACGCCCAACACGACTTTCACACATAAGTGGTACCACGGCCTGTATGCGCAGGACACCTGGAAGGTATCGAGGCGGCTCACGGCGAACCTGGGCTTGCGATGGGAACCGTTCCTGCCTCAGGGCATCAATAATGGCGCGGTGTATAACTTCAGCTGGGATCGGTTCAATCAAGGCGTCCGGAGCACGGTCTTCAAGAATGCTCCAGTCGGCCTTCTCTTTGCCGGAGACCCCGGATTCACAGGAAAAACGGGCGTCAAGAACCGGTATAACCAATTCGCGCCTCGCGTGGGATTGGCCTTCGATCCAAGCGGCAACGGAAAGACGTCCATCCGGGCCTCATTCGGCATTTCGTACGACTTTCCAAATCTCATGCTGATGTCAACAGCCACGACGGCGCCGCCGTTTGGAAACACGGTTCAACCTCCGGGGCCGCTCAATTTCGCCGATCCCTATTCGACTGTGGCGGGCGGGAATCCATTCCCGGGTAGCTTTGACTCCAACGCGCCTTTTGTGCGGTACGGTTCATTCGTCGCGCAGCAACCGGATGCCGAGGCCCCGACGGTTTATTCATGGAACCTGAGTATCCAACGCCAGCTTGGAGATAACGGGCTGGTCACGGTCTCATATCTGGGCAACGAAACTGCGCACATCTGGTTGACCGAACAACTCAACCCTGCAGTGCTCGTGCCGGGTCCCCTCACGTGCCCGGCGGGCGTGACCACAGGCTGCAACTCGACTACGAACATCAATCAGCGGCGGCTGGCTTCTCTCCGCAACCCGCAGGAAGGTCAATACCTCGGCTATGTCGATCAGTTTTTATCGGACGGGACCGCCAGCTATAACGGGCTGATGCTTTCCGCGAAACAGCGTTTTGGGCGAAGCGTCAGCCTCGACGGCAATTACACCTGGTCGCACTGCATCGGCGATGTAACGCAGGCAGCCAGCGTCGGCGGCGTCGGCGTCGGTTTGCTGGATCCAAACAATCGCAAGTTCGACCGCGGCAATTGCCAGACACCGACTCTCGACGGAACCCAGGCGCTCGATCGCCGTCACATTGCCAACTTCACAGCGGTTCTCGAGGCGCCACGGTTCAGCAACAATACATTGCGGGTCATCGGGTCCGACTGGAGGCTAGCGACGAGCTATCGTGTATTGTCGGGCGCATTCCAGACAGTAACGACCGGCATTGACTTCCAGTTGAGCGGTGCCAACACTCAGCGGCCCAATCAGATTCTTGCAAATCCACTATGCGACGATCCTCGGCCCGCCTGCTGGATCAACCCCGCAGCATTTGCGCAACCGGCGACAGGTACGCTCGGCAACCTGGGCCGGTCGAATATACCCGGTCCGGGTTTCTGGCAGATCGACGCGGCGCTGTCGCGCATCTTCCGCATCACTGAAGGGAGAACCATCGAAGTGCGCGGCGAGGCTTTTAACCTCACCAACAGTTTCCGCGCCGGCGCACCCGGGCTGGCTACAGTGACGGTCGCCAGAAATAACCCCCAATTTGGACAGATTCTCTCAGCCCAGGATCCGAGAATCATTCAGCTCGCAATGAAATTCGTGTTTTGAGGTACGGGGAGAACGCGGGCTAAAGCCCGCGACTACATTTGCGGACAATGCATTTCCGGGCGACTCTGATCCCCAATGTAGTCGCGGGCTTTAGCCCGCGTTCTTTTAGTGATACTCTGTCGTAAATCAAAACGGGGAGGAAACCATGGCCCTGCTTAGCCGGCCGGTTGTAACGGTCTCGCGAACCATGACCGTTATGGAAGCAATTGAAACGATGGCTGCCGCGCAAATCGGCAGTGTTGTCGTGATCGATGGAGATCGCACTGAGGGAATCTTCACCGAAAGGGACGTGATGCTGCGCGTTGTGCTGGAGGGAAGAAACCCGAAGCAAACCAGGATTGAAGAGGTCATGACCACGCCCGTTCAAACGATTGGAATCCGCTCGACAGGGGATGAAGCCCTGAGGCTGATGGTTCAGGAACACATTCGCCACCTTCCAGTGATCGACGAAAAAGGAAGAGCGCAGGCGATCGTTTCGATGCGAAGTCTGCTCGACGAGAAAGTCAAGGAGCTGCACCAACAGCTCGATTCCCTGGAGTCCTACATTACGGCGGATGGAATCGGCGGGTAATCGCCTCGCCATCAATCCTTTTGCGACTTCCCGTTTTTTCGTCGAAAGAGCGACAACATCTTTTGCAGCGTCGTTGCGAAGCTTGCGCGGAGTTGCAAAATTCCGGGCGCAACAAAATCACCCCTTTCTGCTTCCCACAATCACGAATCCCACCCCAACAGCTAAAGCTACTCCGCCGAGTAGCCTTGTCACCGGGATAGTTCTCTCTCCACTTGCCTCCAACAGTCTTTCACGGTCATTGGATGTGGTCCGCCCAGACCACAACCCAATAATGCCGACGGTGATCAACACGATTCCGACGATGACTAACTTCATGGCGACAATACTGCCACCTTGGACTGTAACAGTGAAATCGGCAGTGGTCGGATTCGACAAACGGATTCCCCTCCTTGAGAGAATGTTGCAAAACCCTCGAATGTGAGGGGATCTAGCCACAAAAAGCACAAGAAGCACAAAATTCTTGTGCCTTTTTGTGCATTTTGTGCTTCTTGTGGTTTCTTCCCCGCTTCTCCTTTGGGTTTTGCAACACCCTCTGAGAAGGAGGGGTGGCTGCGCCACAAAGGAAAAGAACCCGTTCCGAAATAGCGCAGACGGGGTGGTCACGACCGATGAGTGTTTCAGGAATGCTTTCTTAAGATTCCGCGAACCTGACCACCCCGTCCGCGCCGTCAGCGTCCAAATCAGTGGTCGCGATATCGCCACTAGTCCAGACGCTTGCTGAAGCGCAGAGCACTCAGAGAGAGGATGATCACGCCGAAGATCGCCAGAGCGCTGACCTGCGGCCTAATGCAGCGCCGGGTCCTTTCTCGAGGCGGGGGTGTCAGGTGAATGAATCCAGCGAGTTACTGACAATCGTGAGTGTCGCTGCCGGTCGGACTGGTGCCGATGCCTGCTGTCCTGTCGTCAGTCGCCGCTATTTGGGCAGCGGCTCGGCATCACTCGGCGGGGTGTGCGACGATGCTCCTGGTGTAGGCTGAAATGATGAAGCACATGCGAAAAATCGCCACCATAACTGCGGTGGTGTTGGCATTCATTGTCTTTTTTTTAATCCTGCCGGGGTGGGTGTTTATTCCGGTAGTGCCGGCACTTATTCTTCTTGTCGTTGGAGTGCTTTCCGAAAATCGCCCCAGACGCACACAGGCGGAGTCATCGAGTTCTGTGCGGAAGGATGACCAACAGAACAATGGCGGGAAAGCTGCGTGAATCGCGCTTTATAGAACCCCTTCGCGAGTTTCGACACTCTCGAGAACGCCCTGACGTTTGAGATCCGCGCACTCACGAAATGCAAAGTAGGGACACGTGGAACACATATCGAGATCCATGTTGGCTATAGCCGTGTCGATCGCAGGTCCCGTGCGGGCGAAGATGTTTTGATGCCCGATCTTGTCCAGGAATCCAGTGGAGTCGAGCACTTCGGTGGGTTGCGGTTGCAAGCCGCTGATCATCAGGCGCACTTTATGTTTTTGGCAACTCTCGGCGATCGTCAGCAGCGCTCGCTCACCGCTTGCATCGATGACCGGAACCCGGCCCATCCGGATGATCAGCATCCGGATAAGTGGAATATGTTCGAGAATTTCCTGCTCGAAGTGTGTGGCCGCGCCGAAGAACAGCGCGCCTTCCACGTTCAGAATCGTGACCTGGGGACAGTCGTTGTGCTCGTCATGTACAGCACGGACTTTATTGCGCGGATCAGAAGCATCGGGCAAAACTTTCTCAATGCGGTGAATGTCGCTCATCCTTTTTATAAACAGCACTGCGGCCATCAAGAGGCCGAACTCGACGGCTACGGTCAGGTCTGCAAAGACGGTCAGAAAGAAAGTAATGGCCAGGACCACCACGTCGCTCCTCGTGCTTTTGAGGATGTGGCGCACATGGTGGAACTCCGACATGTTGTACGCAACGACCATCAGGACCGGAGCCAGACACGCCAGCGGCACCCGGCTGGCCGATGGCGCAAACAGCAGCATGATGACGAGCAGGGTAAGCGCGTGGACCACTCCCGCGACCGGACTGCTGCCCCCCGAGCGAATGTTCGTCGCAGTCCGCGCGATTGCCCCGGTGGCAGGAATTCCACCGAAGAGAGACGCGAGACAATTCGCAATTCCCTGCCCGACGAGCTCCTTGTTTGAATCGTGTCGATCGCCGCTCTTCACGTCCGCCACCACGCAGGAAAGAAGACTCTCCACGGCGCCCAGAATGGCGATGGTGAATGCCGGCCGAATCACGAACATCAGCGATGAGAATGTGATCGGCGGCAAATGAGGTACGGGCAGCATTCTGGGAATACCACCAAACTTGCTTCCAATCGTTTCCACCGGCCACTGTGCCATCGTGACGACCAACGTGGCCACAAGCAAACCCACCAGCGATCCCGGTACCGCCCGGGTAATTCGCGGTGTGATCAGAATTCCGGCAAACGCGATCAAGGCCGTCGCAACAGCGTAGGGGTTGAGATTCGGCAGATGCGTAATCGATTCGATCAGGTTCAAGTGAAACTGGTCGTGCGGTGGAAGACCGGTCAGGCCGAGAAAATTGTTGATCTGTCCGGAGAAGATAATGACCGCAATACCGGAAGTGAAACCGGTCGTTACCGGATAAGGTATGAATCGAATCAGGGCGCCGGCTCTCAGCACACCCATCACAACGAGCATGACTCCGGCAACCAGCCCGGCAAGCAACAGATTGTCGAACCCATACTGGATGACGATAACGGACAGGATCGCCACCATCGCGCCGGTAGGTCCGCCGATCTGAACACGCGAGCCGCCGAATATCGAGATCGCCGCTCCCGCCACGATTGCTGTATAGAGCCCGCGATCCGGCGAAACGCCGCTGGCGATAGCAAAGGCCATGGCGAGTGGAATCGCCACGATGCCAACGATGACTCCCGCGAGCACATCTTTCCGCAACCGCTCGGCATTGTAGCCTTCCATCCGGCCGTACAGACGAAAACGCAATGCTGCTCTCTTCCCACTGTCCAGGCCGTCCTGAAGCCAACGGGTGGCCAGTATGGCTATTTAAGCATAAGAGCACGTTGGGTAGTGGGTTAGTTTAGACATGGGGAGAGTGAGGACTCGCATAAACGCGGGCTTTAGCCCGCGTTTTTTCAAACCAAGTGGCTTCACGCCGCGGGCCGTTCCCGATATGGCCGCGTTTCCGCGAAGGTGAGCCATCGGCTCAAAGCACGATCGACGGACAATGGACCAGATCCATTGATGAGGATGTCTATTCCGAGGGCAATGGCAAGCAGGTGGAACTCAATTCCTTCACCTTGCTGCGTGCCCGCCCAATTCATGAATAAGCCGAATGGTACGTGAACCAGGGCGATCGCCACCGCCATATTGACGACGATTCCGAAAGCTGCGACACGACCGAGGAATCCAAGGATCAGCCCTATGCCGCCAAAAAACTCGGCGGCAATGGCAAGAAAAGCAAGAAACCCAGGAATGCCCATCTGCGTGAACATTTGCATCGTCTGGGAAAAACCCGGTCCTCCAAACCAGCCCAGCATCTTTTGTGCCCCGTGAGCAAAAAAGACGACTCCTAACACCAACCTTATGACTACTAAGGCCCAGTCATCTCTCGTAGAAACAAGCCGGTTGAACATAAGAGTCCTCCTTATAGAAGTAGACGAGCAACCCGGCCGATAGTGACCCGGTTTGAATGTTGATCCCCAATTGTAGTCGCGGGCTTCACCCGCGTTGATCCCGGTGCATATTTGTCAAACGGAGTCACCGCCAATCTGCCGGAGGCATTGTTTTTCGAGGGGCAATGGTGCGATTCTGGAATCATGATCAATGGAAACCTTCTGAAGGAACAATGGTACGAACGCATGAACGATCTGAGAGAACGATGGCCGGATTTGACTCAGTCGGACGTGGTCTATATTGAAGGCGATGCGAACAGGCTAATTGAAGTAGTCCAGAAGCGGCGGCATATTCCTCGGGAGGAAGCCATCCGTGACGTCAACGATTTCATTGACCACCTGAAGGTGCGCCTGAAACTGGCCTAGTCACGAGCGGCAAACGTACGGTGAATACTGCTCCTTTACCTTCACCGAGGCTGGAGACGGTGACGGTGCCTCCATGTTTTTCGACAAGCTGTTGGACGATCCACAAGCCGAGGCCGAGACCGCCGGCGGCCCTTGTGGACGAACTATCGGCCTGCCGGAACCTTCTGAACAGCTGCGGCAACATATCCGGAGCTATTCCAATACCGTTATCTGAAACCGTCAACTTTCCCTGAGTCCCGTCGCTCGCGAGCGAAACGTCGATTCTTCCTCCGGGCCGCGTGAACTTGAGGGCATTGTGAACCAGGTTATAGACGATCTGGCAGATGCGGTCCGAGTCGCCGATCACGGGGTACGGCTGATCACTCAGCGCGAGGTTTACGCTTACGGACTTGTCTTTGGCAGTCCATTGATGGATGGCAACGGCGTTCGATACGCATTCGCGCATGTCGACGATGGTTTGTTTTACTTCGAACTTGCCGGATAGCATCCGTGACACGTCCAACAGGTCCTCTACCAGCCGCGTATGGGCCATCAAATTACGGTCGATGACGCGGAGAGCTTCTTCGGTCCTTGAAGCGTCCAGTCGTTTTTCAATGAGCAACTGAAGCCAGCCGTGGATCGGCGTCAGTGGTGTGCGCATTTCATGGCTGATGACTGAAAGCCATTCATCCTTGGCGCGGTTCGCGGCTTCGGCCTCGACTCGGGCCTGGTGCTCGCGGTCCACGGCAGCCTGGAGATCGGACAGGAGCTCGACGTTTCGAAGCGCCAGCGCTGTCGCATCGGCGAGCATTTGAAGTTTGTCGATTTCTTCTTTTGTGGCGCGATGATGAGTCGCCCAATACGCCCCAATGGCGGCCGTCGGTTCTTCGGCGCGCACTGGAATCATGGCCATACTCTTGACGAAGGTGGATTTGTAGGCCTCCACTGGAACGCGAGGATCCTGATAGACATCCTCAATGACGGCGGACTGCCGATTGAGCATCGTCCATCCCGATACGCAATTCGCCGTTGGAAATCGCATTCCCTTCCACAACGGTGCGATGGCGTTTTCTCCGGCGTAGTAGACGTTATCGCCTTCCCGGAGGATAAAGGTCACCCCGTCCGCGCCCGTCAAATCCCGCGCCGCATGACGGACAACCTCGGTGACCTCTTCCAAAGTGCGACAGAACGACAGCTGCTTGATTACGGATAGTAGATGCTGCTCGCGGCTGACAGGAACACCGGCCATAACAGCATATCTTATCGTAAAGGCCAGTCGGGATATCGCTCACTTCATCAGGCAGCAAATGAGCGCGATTTCGCCTCGGAAGCGGTCGCAAGCTGGAGTCTGGAATGGAACATTCGAAAGAACTCGTCTACTTCCGCCTCTGCCCGCCGGCGGACGAACCCACAGTCTTCCTGCAGGAGCATCACGAGTTCAGCCCGATCTACGTTGAGAACGGCAATCCCGCCGGGATCCAGCTGTTTCCATCGTTCCTGTACTTCGGAGCGAAAGAATCGAACCTGCTTTTCAGGGGGGGTCTTCACAAGATCCTCGGCGAGAAACCAGGAACGCTGCTCGCCGGCAAATCGCACGGCGTATTCCTTTGTCTCAGGATCGTCTTCGCCAATCGTACGCTGCATGATTTCCACGATTACGCCACGGCATCCACGCCATTGTGAATTTGGCGACCCCGAAACGCGGACTACATCTCCGACTTGAAAACGCATGTGGCCCGTCCTTGTTTTGTTCAGTTTCGTAAGGGTTCCTCTCCTAACTTAGGAGGGGACGTTTGGTGGGCGCTATTGGGCCTCAGCCGATTTTCGTGTCGGTATTCGTCTGATAGGTTGTCGCAAGTCGATCGCAGAACTATGCTGCTTCTGAAATCTGCTTCAGGGTTTCTCCTGCGAGCTGCTGCTCACCGCTTGCTCTCGAGAGATCACCGAGAGATACAACACCAACGAGTTTGTGGTCGCGGTTGAGAATCAGCATTCTCTTCACCTCGGTCTCTTGCATGCGACGGCCAACCTCTTCAATATCCTGGTCCTCGAGGCAGTAGAAGGCGTTCGGGGTCATGACGTCGCGAGCTTTGACACTGCGCGGATTCATACCGTCCGCGACCACGCGGATTGTGATATCCCGGTCGGTTATGGTTCCCGTCAGCCGGTCGTTTTCACATATCGGCAGAAATCCTATGTCGAGGGATTTCATTCTTTCCGCAGCATCTTTAACGGAGGTATCGATATTGATACATTCGACATGGCGGGTCATGATTTCACTGACTTTCATGATTCCTCCTTACGATCAGGCCACCTTCGGGGGAACGCCTACCGCTGTCCTGAGCCGGCCTTGAACAGATTCCCAATTCACGTTTGAAAAGAATGCTTCGATATATTTCCACCGATCGGATGGAGCGTAGTCGAGCAGGAACGCATGTTCCCACACATCCATCACGAGCAGTGGGATGTATCCGGTTACGTTTCCGATCTCATGCAATGTAATCCAATGATTGGAAATCGCGCCGGTAACCGGGTCCTGATAGCAGATCGCCCAGCCCACGCCTCGCATCTTTCCGACGCCGGCAAAGTCGACCTTCCACGTATCGTAGCCGCCAAAGTTCAGATCCGCTTCCTGTTTGAAGACCGAACTCGGTTGTCCCGCTCCACCAGCCTTGAGATTTTCAAAGTAGTACTCGTGAAGAACCATGCCGTTATATTCGAAGCCGAGACGGCGCGTCAGTTCCGAATAGGCCGGGAATTCTTCCTGATCCACTTTGCCGTCGGCTAACACTTCGCCGATCTTTTCATTCAGTTCATTTACGCTTTTGACGTAACCCTCGTAGAGCTTGAAGTGCATTTGCAGGGTTTTGTCGGAAATGCCTTTTAACCCACTCAGGTTGAATTGTCTCGGCTTGTAGGTGACTCGTTCAATCATCATTGAAACCCCCTTTACAGCTTTATTCAGCATCTCACCAGCCATTAGGCAGGCAGCTCGAGGGCTTCGTTCAAGACCAGCGTTATCTGCGTGATTCGCTTCTCTGACGGCGCTACACCCGACAGGGCTCCTTCGACGATCCCCCTACCAATCCGACTTTCATTCCCTGACGCTGCCCCCATTGCCGCACCTACGGCCGCACCGGTAGCGGTCTGCAGTGCGCTTGAAAGGATGTCAAAGTCAGACACGATCGGAGCCCTCGCGATCACTGATTTGGTTTGAATGCTGAGCTCCCGGTCGTGGAACACAAGGTGATCGAAGTTCAACCGAACGGTCGCCATTTTCTTTCCCGCCGAGATATCCTCCACGACTCCCTTCAACTCTGTTCCGGCAGGAATGGCGAGCTCGTTGTTCACCACAACAGGAACCGAAACGAATCCCACAATGCGGTCGCCCGCCCTCGTGGATTCCGCAATTCCATCCCGCAGGATGGCCTGGAATTGTGTTCCCGCTGGGATCAAGGTCCGGTGGGGAGCCGCGGGGGCATATTGAGCGGCAATGGCAGCTGTTTTCTCGGTCCGATAAGTCCAGAATGCCGCAATCAACATCGCCATCAGTGTAACGATCACGAGATCACGAACAAGGCGATTCATAAGAAGCCCCGGTTATCTGAGGTCTATTTTCAGTGTATCAGGCTCCGCCATGATTTTGTTTTCAGGGCGGTTTCGATGGAGGCCGGCAAGTCGGCAAATATCCCGTGTTCGCCGTTGAGGCGGATACTGGAGGGCTTCATTTTCGAAGTGTAGGCATTACCTTTGTCGTCGGCCGCGACGAACAGCGAGAAGCTCTTGCCGCCGTGGTAATCGTTGGGCCCGGCAGAACCTTGCGGCATTGCGTAGACGAAACGGTTGCGTCCACCCAAATCGAGGAAAAGGCAGAACCCGTTGTGCGCGCTTGCGCCCTGGGAATAGCTGGCGCCGCCCTCGTAAGTGTCATCGCCGCTATGGTCGATGAACAAAGTGATCGTTTCGTCCCAGGAGGATCCCTGGGCAACGGCCTGCCGCGTGGTGTAGAAATCGTTGCCGCCGATGTCTTCAAAATATCCGACGGCCTGGTGCGCGGCAAATGACTGATTGTAGTGCGAACCGATATATACGTCGTTCTCCCGGCCACCGTCTCGCAACATGCCGATACCGAAGTAATACCCGCCACCCTGCGAGAAATTACCCGCCTCGTATCGGTCTTTGCCGCCGCCGTCGTAAAGCAGGGCGACGCCACCCGATTGCATGCCGCGAAAACCAACTGCAGAACCCTGCGACCAGCTATCGAAAATCCCAACGTCTCCGTACTCGGTCGGATGCTTACCCTTGGAGTAATAGCTGTCGTTGCCTTTTCCGTTCAACAGCCATCCAGCGCCTCCGGGCATTCCCACCCCTTGCGAAACGAAATGCGCGTCGTATACATCGTCACCCTCGTAATCCATGTGGATGGCGATACCCCAGGCGGCGAATCCCTGCGCATATTGGTCGCCGCGATAGATGTCGTCGCCCGATTCATCCAGGAACAACGCCGTACCGAGAACCGCCGCGCCTTGAGCCCACTCACGGCTGACATATTCGTCATTGCCCTTGCGGTCGATCAGAAGGGCGTGACCCAGCTGCGCCGCGCCCTGAGTCCAGTTGAAGGTCGCCTCGTACGCGTCGTCGCCGGCAAAATCAATCAGCAGCGCCACGGGGATTTTGTCGCCGCGCGGCGAGCCTGCATTGTTCGTGTAGAAATCATTTCCCGCGAGGTCGAGCAGAATGGCTGCGTCGTCGCTGTACCATGTGCTCCCGTTTCCGCCGACCAGAATCCTCCCGACAGGCGACTCACGATCGACGAAAGTCCCTTCAGGCTTGCCCGCCTTATCCCAGGCTTTCCTCACAGCCGATTCCAGATCGTCGAGGTATTCGACGCGTGCGGCACGCCCCAATAGTTCCGCTCCCTCAAAGAGCTTCGTGAAATTCACCCGCGCGGCCATTTCAAGGATTCGCAGGTGACGTTGAAACTCCGGCTGGTTGTCGTCGAAGAAAGCAGTGAACAAATTGTCGCAGTTGTCGGCTAGATACTTTCGGTCCTCGGCAGTGAGTTTTTCAAAAGCCTGCTCGCGCTTCTCTGCCACTTCTTTAAAGAGCCGGACCAGCTGGTCGAGGTGTTGTTCCAAAGTCAGGCCTGTCTTCAACGGTGGCGGTGGCGCTGGTGTGACCGCAGCAGCGTCGAGCCATTCGGCCGCAAGACGAAGGGCGGCCGGCGGATTTTTTTGATTTATCGCGACGGCCAATTGCTCGAACGTGCTGCTTGCGATTGTCCGCAACTGGAAAGGCTCATGCTGGATGTAGGCCACGCGCGACAGCCGGAATTGATCCCCGCGGTCACTTAAATGAGCAAGCCGCTGACGCAGTTCCTTATATCCTTCCTCGATCTTGAATTCATCGATCAGCGCCTTTGCCAGTTGCTCTTCCGGCCGGCTTACCTTTGGAAATGCCCGCTCCAACTCGTCAAAGGAAGAATACTCTTTTAACTCACCCGTCACCGCCCGCTGCTGCTGAGCCAGCCCTGCCGCCACAGCGCAAACGAGTGCCGCGGAAAGCACGGCCTGGACGAACCTGTTGTGAACCATGCGTGCCATTCTGGCCGAAGTAACGAATAGGAGAAACCAGAATCTCCAGGTTGCCTGCTGCAAATATCGTTCATATACTTGGCGCGCTTGCTGACGCCGTAGCCATGAATGAAAACACAGAGCGCACGAACAAGGTCCTTATATCCAGCCTGCTCTTCGGATCCCAACTGATCTCGTTCATGATTCGGTTTGCCTTCGGCGTTGTGGCTCCGAGCTTGATGCAGCTTTATCACTTTTCGCCGAAAACCATGGGCTATCTCCTCTCGGCATGGAACTGGTCGTACGCCGCCGGCCTGCCGATCATGGGCTCCGCCGTGGATCGCTTCGGCCCATATATCGTATTGGGGGGAGGATCGATTGTCTGGGGGGCGTCTACAATCGCCTTGCCGATCGCAGGAGCCGCTGTCTCTCTGTTTCTGATGCGCCTGGTCTTTGGTTTCGGACAAGCGACGCTGATCCCGGCAGGAGCAATCGCGGTTTCGAGAGGATTCAGCACAAAGGAGCGCGCAAGGGTCATCGCGATCGCTTTCGCAGGAAACCAGGTGGGCGTTGCAATGAGCGCCACGCTTGCTGCACTCATCCTGACAAGGCTGGGGTGGCAGTCGGTCTTCTACTGCATGGGTGGCGCGAGTCTGCTCCTGACATTCGCCTGGTTTGTTTTGTATCCCGACAAACGGATCGGCAGGCAGGACGCTGCACAGTCCGATTCCAGGAACGGCGATATCGCGCAACGGATTTCCTGGCTTTCGCTTTTCCGTTACCGCTCCACCTGGGGAATTGCCTTCGGCCAGATGGGATACTTGTACGCCTATTTCTTCTTCTTAAGCTGGCTTCCGGGATACCTCATCCTGGAGCGTAAGATGACTCTGCTGACGTCCGGGATCGTTGCTGCGCTTCCCTTCTGGGCAGGTATGCTGGGGACTCTGGGTGGCGGCTGGCTCGGCGATTACTTGATTCAACGGGGAATTTCCACAACAGTCTCTCGCAAGAGCATCATCGGAACCGGCCTGACTCTGTCGACTGTCCTTGTAATCGCCGCCGCATACGTCGAGCAAAGCTGGCTGGCGGTTACGCTGCTGATCCTTTGCGTGGGCTGTCTGCGGTTGGCAACCGGTTCGGTAAATTCCCTGCCGATCGATCTGGCGCCGCGGCCGATGGTTGGATCGTTGACGGGGATTCAAAATTTCTTTGGGAGCATCGGAGGGCTACTGGCACCGATCATTACCGGTTACATGGTCAATGCTACCGGATCATTTGCCGGTTCCTTTGTTGTTGCCGGCTGCATGGCTCTATTTGGAGCCATCTCCTATGTTTTGATCGTAGGTAAAGTAGAGAAGGGTCAGGCCACACCGGCTGCTCCTGCGCCGGTCATTCAAGTCTCGGCTTCGGGCGCGCCATAGTGCGGCGGCGGGCCGCGCCTGTACCTCAAATGTAGTTGCGGGCTTTAGCCCGCGTTCGTAGAGTTTTCGCGAACCGCCAGGGAACGCGGGCTAAAGCCGCGACTACATTTGGCTGCATTTGGCCTTACCCGACGACCAATGCGGAGTGCCCGCTCTGACCTTCGGTCATTCCTCGAGCCTTCATCCAGTCGTAGGCCCGATTGAACAGCGTTTCATCGTAGTAGTCGACGTGCTTGTAGTGAACGAATGCCCTGAGCAATTCGTGCGGCTGCAGCGCCCCCCGTGCGTGAGCGGTCACGTGATGGGCGTATTTGTAGAAATCGGCGTTGATGAAATCGACGGCTTCATTCTCCGCGTCGTAGTAAGCCTTGCGCTGTTCCGTCGTCAATTCAGCCGCCACGACCTCGCCGCCCCGATAGAAGGAAGCCGCGATGATGTGTGCTCCTTCTTTGAGGCCGAGACTGATGAACGGCTCCATCACTGCCGCTGCGCGGTAGGCGCCGTTCTTCAGTCCCTCCCAACGCTTCTGAGGCAGTCCGCCCTGCTGGATGTTGATGTGCTCGAGGCCGATTGCGCTTTCGAGCATCTGGATGGTCGTGTAGTGCGAGCCGGTCAACTCCTGAACCGCGACGGGTACATCGGCCAGGTCGCGCGGCGTTTGCAGCTTGTCGTCGAAGGTCAGGATGGCCTGAGCCGCGACGGCTGCGCGCAAGGCAGCGACCTTGCCGCCGCGCGTGCCCCGTTCCAACCGGTCGATACTGGCCCACTCGCACACGTTGTAGCTGTCGGCGGAGCCGCACTCGAAAAGCCCTTCCTTGAGCCGGCTGAGAACCGGCTTCTCCGTGCTGTCCCTCTCGCGATCTGCATAGCTCGCCGAGAAGCCGACGTCCAGCCCCGCCTTAGCGAACAACCCCTCGTCAATGGCAACGATTACCGGCAGATCAAACACCGGGTTGTTTGGCGCAATCTTTACGATGGTTCTCGCAGCAGATGTCACGACCGACCCTTGACGTATTTCTTCAGCGTCATCGTCGTGGTTTCCCCGACGTAGACGTTTCCTGCAGCGTCTGCTGTGACGCCTTCCATGCCGGCGTTGTTGTTCTTGTCAGGGTCCGGCTCGACGAACGGAATCAGCGCCGTGACCTTGCCGTCCTTCGCGCTTCCAATCCGGATGCCCCTTTTGAAGCCTGGATTCTGCGTGGCATTCGACTGGGAATCGGCTACGTAAATCGTGTCGTTCTTGTCGATGAACACTCCGCTGGGCCGGCCGAACTGTTTCCACTGGTCGATGAACTTTCCGTCCTGGTCGAAGATCTGGATGCGACTGTTCGCACGATCGGCGACGAACAGCCGTCCGCGAGAGTCCATCGCGATACTGTGAGGCGTGTCCATTTCGCCAGGGCCCGACCCTTTCTTGCCCCATGCCTTAATGAACTTTCCGTCCTTCGAGAATTTCACAATGCGCCCATTCGCATTGGCCACATGTCCGTCGCTGACGAAGATGTCTCCGTTCGGGGCGATAACAACATCGGTAGGCCCGTTGAAGGTGTCGGGACCTTCCGCAGCAACGCCCGCCTTACCCAGCCTCATCAATACCTTCCCATCCGGGCTGAGCTTGAAGACCTGCTGGCCTTTTCCATCCTTCGTCTGCGCGTCGGTCACCCAGATGTTGCCATCGCGGTCTATCGTCATTCCGTGAGCCTGCGCGAACATCCCGGTGCCGAAACTCTTCAGGAGCTTTCCTGACGGGGCAAATTCGAGGATCGTTGGCTCGCTCCGGTGGAAGACCCAGATGTTACCTTGAGCATCGGAATCGACCGAGATCACTCCTTCCCACTTGATGCCGGCGGGAAGCTGCGGCCAACCCTCAGCCACACGGTACAGATTGTTTTGCGCGTGCACCGCGACTGCAGAGATGACCATCACTGCAATGAGGGGTACGACACGCGTTAACTTTACTTGAAGTGCATGGGACATTTCGGTGCCTCCTTCGTTACAGATACGCTCGGTTCCTGGTTGGATGGGCGCGATGATATCACGAATCTTCAATGAACGCGGGCTAGTGGACTGTAACGCGACCACTGATTCCCCTCCTTTCCAGAGGATGTTGCAAAACTTTGAAGGGGAGGGGACGTAACCACAAAAAGCACAAGAAGCACAAACATTCTTGCGCCTTTTTGTGCATTTTGTGCTTCTTGTGGTTTCTTCCCCGCTTCTCCTTTGGGTTTTGCAACACGCTCTTCCAAGGGGAATCCGTTTGTCGAATCCGACCACTGCGCGCGACTACGAATTTGACTATGCCGGCCTTTGGGGGTAGCGTTTTGGCAACGATCACAACTATCTTCGCGGGAATTTTGTCCCTGCGCCGTTCTTCAAAAACAAAGCGTGAGTGAGCTCACAAAAAGGAGACTCGCTATGACTCGTTTGGGAACCGTTGCATTGTTAGGGCTCGGGGTGGTGTTGTGTCTTTCGCTGCCGAGCGTCGCATTTGCACAGAGTGGGATCGCCGGAATGGCCAGGGACGTCACGGGCGCGGTTTTGCCCGGCGTGACGGTGGAGGTTTCCAGTCCGGCACTGATTGAAGGAAGCCGTTCCGTCATCACCGACGAGAAAGGCCTGTACAGGATTCTCGACCTGCGCCCCGGCACGTACTCGGTGACCTTCACGCTTCCGGGATTCAACACGTTCAAACGGGATGCGATCGAGTTGCCGGCGAACTTCACGGCGCCCGTGAACGCCGAGATGAACATCGGCACCATCGAACAGACCGTGACCGTCACGGGGGAATCGCCTGTCGTCGATGTTCAGAACGCTGTCAGCCAGCAGGTGCTTCCGCAGCCGCTGCTCGACGCCGTTCCGATGGGTGGACGCAGCATCCAGTCGGTCGGCGCCATCCTCACCGGCATCACGCAGTCGCTGCCGGATGTAGGCGGTGCGCAGGGAATGCAGCAGACCTATATGGCCACGCACGGCGCCGATCCACGCGACAACAGCATCCAGGTTGACGGGATGAGCGTCAATGGAATCGAAGGGGATGGCGCCATCCAGCAGTACTTCAATCAGATGATGTTCTCGGAGATGAGCTATCAGACCGGCGCCATGTCGGCCGAAACGTCCAGCGGCGGCGTCCGCCTGAACATGATCCCCAAGGACGGGGGCAACACCTTCAAGGGTGACTTGTTCTTGTCTACGACAAGTCATTCCCTGCAGGCCAAAGCCTTAACTCCCGATCTCGTTAAGCGTGGCCTGAACGCCGCTGATTCAATGGACAGCATGCACGACTTCAACGCGGCGCTCGGCGGTCCGATCAAGGCCAACCGCCTGTGGTTCTTCGGGTCCTTCCGGCACTGGGGCGTGAACCAGGCTGTGGCCAACGCGTTCTACAATCTGGATCCGACTCACAGAACGTATAAGCCGGATCTCTCCCGCCAGGTCATCGACGACAACAGGATCAAGAGCGGAATCGTGCGGCTCACATGGCAGGCGACACCGAAATTGAAGGCCAGCGCGTACCTCGATCGGATTATCAAGTTCCGGGGCCACGAAGGCGCGGCGCTACGCACAGAGGAAGCGTTCGGAATGCGAAATCCGAAGATCTACTACACGGCCCAGGTGAAGATCACCGGAACGCTGAGCAGCAGGTTGCTGATGGAGGCAGGCTGGTCCACGAATAACGAAACCTACACGACTTGGGAGCTGGAACCATCAGCTCGCGCGACAGGCAACAATATTCCGCGACAGGACATCATCCTCGGGACGACATGGGGCGCGCCGATCGCGTCCTACTTCCTCCATGTGCCGGTCCGTCGAACGTTGGTGACTTCGATGTCCTACGTCACCGGTTCGCACGCGATCAAGGCCGGCATGCAGTGGGGATACGGGTTCAACCGCTCACAGAAGCGGTTCCAGCAGGAGGGCCCGAACCCGGGATTCGGCGTCGATCTCGTTCAGCGCTACCGCAACGGCGCGCCCGATTCTGTTACCGTGTTCAACACTCCCGTGCATGGACGGGAGAACCTCAATGCCGACCTCGGCATCTACGTGCAGGACAGCTGGACATTCAACCGGTTCACCATTACGCCCGGCGTTCGCTTCGAACATTTCAACAGCTCCATTTCGCTCGAAACGGTGGGGCCCGGCCGGTTCGTGCCCGCTCGCACGTTCCCCGAGGTGCGGAATCTGCCCAACTGGAATGATGTCGCGCCGCGTGTTGGCATCGTCTACGATCTCTTCGGCAATAACAAGACGGCGCTAAGGGCCAGCGTCGGAAAATACATGGTGGCGTATTCGACGGTCGGATTCGCGCAGATTTATAACCCCATGTTCGAAGCCACCGAGGTTCGCACCTGGAGGGATCTCAACGGCGACGACATTGCTCAGGACAACGAGATTGGGCAGTCGCAAAACTCCCGATTCGGCATCGCGCCGGTACGCAATCCGGACCCAAATATCAAGCGACCATACACGCTGGAATACAGCGCCAGCATGCAGCGTGAGTTGGCGCGCGGCGTCTCCGGCTCGTTGGGCTACTTCCGGCGCGACTATCATCGGTTGCTCTGGTCGGAAAACCTGGCCGCCGGGCCGCAGAACTACACCCCGATCGTTATCACGAACCCGCTTGATGGCTCGACGCTGACCGTATACAACCTGGACTCTGCAAAACTGGGTGCGATAAATATCGTCGACAGAAACTCGTCGACGAATTCGCGCGTCTACAACGGCATCGAGGCCACCGTCAACGCGCGCCTCGGTGTCGCTACTCTCTTTGGGGGCGTCAATACAGGCCGCCAGGTCTCCAACAACTGTCAGGTCTTCATCAGTACGACCCCCCTCAACAGTGTCGTTCCGGCCATCACGGCGGCGTCGAATCCGAACCTTTTGCGGTATTGCGACCAGAGCCAATACCATATCCCGTTCCGCACGCAATTCAAGCTGGCCGGCAGCTATGCATTGCCCTTCGCTCTTCAGCTTAGCGGGTCGTTCCAGAGCTATCCGGGCACGACTAGCTACGGCAATACATCCACTGCCACACCCTGGCTCAACGTCAACTATATCGTCAACCGGACGATCGTCCCCAGTCTCACCCAATCCCAGGAAAACATTCCATTGATTCCGCCGGGCAGCAAGTACCTGCAGCGCCTGAACCAGCTGGACCTGCGGCTGGCGAAGAAGTTCACGTTCCGCGACAGCGGCTACTGGCAGGTCCAGGCAGACCTGTTCAACAGCTTGAATTCGCATGTTGTGATTCAGCAAAACCAGACGTACGGATCGTCGCTCGATCAGCCGACGCAGGTGCTCCAGGGCCGCCTATTGAGTCTGGGCGCGCAGTTCCACTTCTAGAGTAAGCTTGTGGAGTAGTCCGACCGAGGTGGAATGAAACGGAGTTCGTGGAAAGACATCATCCTGACTCTCGCAGCGGGAGGTCTGGAGATCTTCGAGCGCACAGCGGGCCGTCGCCAGGAAGACATCGTGGCCATGTGCAAGCGGCTGCTTCATCTTAAAGGAGAAGCTTCGGCAATTTCCCTCGCCCACGAGATCCTGACCACATACAAGGATCTTTCAAGCGGGGGCAGGCTCAAATTCTTCGAACGTTTGATCACGGAATTCATGCCGGATGCGGAACGTCTCGACCAGGCCATCGCCGCGTATCAGCGGCAACCAGACGCAAATACGATTGCATCTCTCCAGGCGGCTGCGGAATCCCCGCGCCAGGAGTTGTTCCGTCTGTTGAACATGGGACCGGACGGCACAAGTTCCATCGTCTCGATGCGCCAGGATCTTCGAGGCATGCTCACGGATTATCCTCATCTCAGCCCCGTCGATGCTGACGTAGTGCACCTTTTGCGATCGTGGTTCAATCGGGGTTTCCTGCGGATCGAACGCATCAGCTGGAAGACTCCCGCCCTGATTCTGGAAAAACTCATCGAGTACGAGTCGGTACACGAAATTCGGGGCTGGGATGACTTGCACCGGCGGCTTGCGGATGACCGGCGTTGTTTCGCGTTCTTTCATCCCGCTCTGCCTGACGAGCCGCTTGTGTTCGTCGAAGTTGCTCTTGTGAGAGGACTGGCCGGCTCGATCCAGGAAGTACTCTCAGCCAGGATTCCAGACCATGACCTCGAGTTCAAGCCGGACGCGGCGATCTTCTACTCCATCAATAACTGCCAGCCGGGACTCAAAGGCGTATCATTCGGCAATTTCCTGATCAAGCAGGTCACAGACAGTCTGGCGGAGGAAATCCCGAGTCTCAAATACTACGCGACGCTCTCGCCGATACCCGGGTTCCGCGCGTGGTTGAAGGAGGGACTGGCACGGCCGCAGTCCGAAATCGGTTTTTCGGAGGCGGAGCGCTCGTGTGTCTCGCAACTCGACGATCACTTATGGGTCGAGGACAATTCAAAGGTGCAGCAACTGAAGCCGCTGCTCATGTACCTGTGTGCATACTATCTTTTGAATGCCAAACACGGCGATGAGCCGCACGATGCCGTAGCCCGGTTCCATCTGCGAAATGGCGCCCGGCTGGAAAGGATCAACTGGCTGGGCGATCGTTCGGATAAAGGACTACACGAGTCCGCCGGTTTGCTGGTGAATTATCTGTACGATCGCAAAGCTGTGGCGCACAACCATGAGGTGTATGTGAACGACAATCACATCGTACACTCGTCCACCATCGAGCAACTGGTGCGGAAACGTCCACGGATCGACTAGTGCCGGGCTATCTGGTACACGCCGGCGAGGAACGGTGGTAGAAGGAGGCCGCCGCACAGGCGAAGTCGAAATCCGTCTGGACTCCAGTTAATAAACGCTGCTTTTTGCCGCGTGCAGACAGTATGATCCCGAGCGCCGTGTCGGAGTTTTGAACGTTCAATCTTGTGCCGTCCGGAAGCCTGACCAACTCGCCTCGCCCAACGATTTTCAGTTCAACGCCCGGAAAATCCCGTTTCACGATCTGCTCGATCGGTTTGAGGAAGTAGCGGAAATTATCCAACTCGGCTTCACGTCCGAGGGTCTTCAAACGCTCTTCGTCAAAAAACGCAACAGCCATCGCTTTCATCCTGCCAGCCTTGTTTCCCTGCTCACTCAAAGCACTACCCGGGATCGTGATCATCAAGGCGGTGACTAACAGCAAATTCTTCATATACAACAAAAGTAATGAGGGGTCATCGCGAGCGCAAGACCGCCGCTACAGATCTTGACACTCTGTCGCCAACTATGATTGATACCGGATAGGGGAAAACATATGAAGCGATGGTCGATTATTCGGTTCGCCGTAGCCTGGATGGCAGTTGCGGTACCCGCCTTCGCGCATCATTCGTTTGGGGCGGAGTACGACGGCAACAAACCCATCACCTTGACAGGCGTCATAACCAGCGTTCAGTGGACGAACCCACACTTCTACTTCTTCATGGATGTGAAGGACAAGAATGGAGAGGTGGCAAATTGGAAGTTCGAGGGTTATCCCCCGGTGGTTCTGAACCGGGTTGGTTGGAAGAGGACAGAAACGATGCTACCCGGAGACACTGTCACTGTGTTCGGCTGGCGTGCCCGCGACGGCACGAATTGGGCCCATTCCAGAACCGTAACGTTCGCGAAAAACGGAAAGAAACTGGAATCGGGACCTCCTGCCGGAACAGGTGATGGGGGCAACGCCCCGCCTGCCGTGGCGCGATGAGCCTGCGAGGAGTTCAAACTTGAGAAATAACTTTCTTGCTTGTGTTGTGGCTGTTCTGGCAGTTCTTTCGATGCCTGCGTACGCATCCGGCCAGAACAAGAAGGCGACACCACCAGTACCCCGCACGGCGGATGGAAAGCCGGATCTGACCGGAGTCTGGCAGCCTGGCAGTGACCGGCCCGGAACGTGGGAGGAGGCCAATCAGGGCGTTGGCGTGCCGGAACCGGGGCGGGGCGAGGCTGTGAGGCGCGGGGCCAATCCACCTTATCAGCCATGGGCCGCGAAGTTGGTTCTGGAAGCCTTCAATCGCCGTAATGTCGATGACCCTGTCGCGCGCTGCATTCCCGAATTGGACCTCGGAGCGGGTTCGCTATATCCGAACCAGTTCGTTCAGACGCCCAGGCTGATCGTGATCCTTGTCGAATCGCGACACGTGTTCCGGTTGATTTATATGAATGAGAAGCATCCCGAGGATATGGATCCCAGTTGGCTGGGTGACTCCGTCGGTCACTGGGAAGGAGACACGCTGGTCGTCGATGTGACAGGGTTTAAGGAACGACCGGTCGGGTCGAAGATCAGCACGGAGGCCCTGCACATCGTCGAACGCTTCACGCGAGTGGACTACAACACCATCAATTACGAAGCCAGGGTCCAAGATCCAAAGGCGCTTACCAGACCGTACACCATCACGAGCAAATACATGCTGCGCCCCGGCACACGCTTGCAGGAATACGTGTGCGAGAACAATCAGGCTCCGGAGCATTTTGAGCAGCTCGACAAGAAGGGGTTGGTCAACAGGTAAAACTTAGGCCGCGAATTACGCGAATGACCCAAATGGGCGCGTCAAGAATCGTTTGATGCGCCCATTTGGCGTCATTCGTGTAATTCGCGGCTTCTCTCAGAACACGTATTTCAAGGCGAACTGCATCACCCGGGCATCCTCCGACTGGGTGATCAATCCGAACGTGTCGAGTGAGTTGAAAATCACCCATGGCTTCAATTTCACTCCGTGCCGCCTCCAGCAAAAAGGTAAATAGGGCTACGACCCCATTTTTTTAGCTATGATGTGGCCAACCAAATGAAAAACAACAATGCCCGCATTCCAATTCCGTTCGTCCTTCTGTTGCTCTCGGCTGGCCTGCTGGCGGCGGGGCAACGCGAAACGAGCCGGACAACTCGAGCCGGCGACTTTGTTCCAGAAGCGACGATACGCAGCACTCATGCTGCTTTTGCAGCGGGGCAGGTGACGTGCGTGCAACTCGTGCAGGCGTATTTGAATCGGATCCGAGCGTTTGACGACACAGGACCCGCGTTGAATGCCATCATTACGATCAATCCCAGAGCCCTGGAAACGGCAGCGGATATGGATCGGTCCTATGCAGCCAACCGATCCTCTCTGCGGCCGCTCCATTGCATTCCCGTCATCCTGAAAGACAACTACGACACGGCGGACATGCCGACCACCGGTGGTTCGCTGACGCTGGCGGAGTCCGTGCCGCTGCAAGATGCATTTGTCGTCAAGAAGCTGCGGGAGGCGGGCGCACTCATCCTCGCGAAAGCGAACCTGATGGAACTGGCGCGAGGTGGAACGACTTTCAGTTCTCTGGGTGGACAGACGAGAAATCCATACGACCTCACACGCACGCCCGGCGGCTCCAGCGGCGGCACGGGCGCCGCGATTGCCGCCGGCTTCGCGATCATCGGCACAGGCAGCGACACGGGACAATCCATTCGGTCGCCGGCCTCGGCGCAAAGCCTCGTCGGCTTGCGTCCAACGCGCGGGCTGGTCAGCCGAAGCGGAATCATTCCGGTGAGCTCAACACAAGATGAGGCTGGACCTATCACACGTACTGTCGAGGATGCGGCGAGCACACTGGACGCTATCGCAGGATACGATCCTGCAGACCCGATCACCGCTTTCGGCGCGCCCAGGATTACCGGCACATACACCGCATTCCTGGATCGAGACGGCCTGAAAGGCGCTCGTATTGGCATTCTCATGGACTTCTTTGGCGAAGAGAGTGTCCATCAGGAGGTAAACGCCGTCGTGGAATCTGCGATCAGGAAGATGACGGACGCGGGCGCCACGATGATTCGCATCAACATCCCAAACCTCGCCGGTCTCACTCGAAACATTCAGGTTTCACAATTCGAATCCAGGATCGCCTTCAACGATTACCTGGCGAGACTGGGGCCGCGCGCTCCGGTGAAGACCCTGCAGGAGTTCATCGCACGCGGAGAATTCCAGAGCTCGCTCAAGGCGGAACTCGAAGCGGACCAGCGCGTCGTTGACGGCCTCAACGATCCGGAATACAAAAATCGGCTGCTCCGCCGAAACGATCTGCGGCAGGCCGTCATGACCATCATCGCCGAGAACAAGCTGGACGCGATTCTATATCCTCACCAGCGGCGGCTGGTGGTCCCGATCGGCGAGGAACAGGCGGATCGGAACGGCGTGCTGTCCAACAGCACCGGCTTTCCGGCGATTACGTTTCCCGGCGGCTTCTCTTCACCCACCACTTCTGCGCCAGTGGGCGTGCCGGTTGGTATCGAACTTCTGGGACCCGATTGGAGTGAACCGGTGCTCATCAAGCTCGCATATGCTTTCGAGCAAGTTGCAAAGATCCGAAAACCTCCTCCGAGCACACCACCGCTCAAATGAGGCATATGAGACCTGATGTCACGATCCGCGCACTCATCGATGATTGGGTAAAAGCAATCCGCGCCAGGGACGTCAATGGCAGCCTGGCCAACTTCGCGCCGGATGTCGTTTCATTCGACCTCATTGACCCGCTGCGATACGTCGGATCGGATTCCGTCAGAACACGCCTGGAGGCATGGTTTTCTTCGTTCCAGGGCACGATCGGCTATGACGTTCGCGACTTGAACATCATTGCCAGTGATGAAGTTGCCTTCTGCCACAGCCTCAATCACGTTAACGGTACGAAAACGGACGGAAAGACGATCGATATGTGGTGGCGCGCCACAGTTTGTTTCCGAGAGATCGACGGCAAGTGGATCGTCACGCATTCGCACAGCTCCGTGCCTTTCGACATGGATAGCGGCAAAGCGTCGCTGGACCTGAAGCCGTGACGTCGGGCTGGACCCACACGTTACCGCGACGACTCGTTCCGAAATCGCTCCGGAGCGAAGTGCTACCGTACGCGGTTCTCTTCCTGGAAGTCCTGCTCTTCCACCGCCGCGTTCTCTTCTATCTCAAATGGTCCATTCCTTTTGATATTCGGGGGTACCATCTCCCCCTGGCGTTTCAGGCTGCGGAAAGTCTCGGGGCCGGGAAGCTTCCCCTCTGGGATCCTTATACCTATTGCGGATTCCCTTTCTACGCCAACATCAACACGCAACTCTTTTATCCTCCGGCGTGGCCGTTCTTTGCGCTCGCCCATCTGTTCGGCTTCGCCTCGCTCTCGAAACTGCTCGAGTGGCAAACGGCGCTGCACGTTTTCCTTGCCGGCGCGTTCGCTTACTGCTTGTTGCGCAAAATGAACCTGCGGCGCGGTTCCGCCTTGTTCGGCGCCACAATTTTTCAGCTCGGAGGCTACTTCTCCTCGCAGGCCCAGCATCTCGGCGCCATGTGCGCTGCTGCCTGGCTTCCCCTGGCCTGGCTCGGAGTTATGGCTATAGCGGAGCGGTTTTCCTGGCGTTGGTTGGCGGGGCTGTCTGGTGCGCTGGCCATGAGCATCCTGGCAGGCTTCCCCCCGGCAACCATTGTTGTATTCGGATCGACACTTCTTTTTGCAGCATTGCTGGTCCTGTTCCGCCGTACCTCATGGCGGCTGTTGGTATCCGTGGTGGCGGCGTCTGTTTGGGCAGGCCTGCTCTCATCCGTGCAACTTATACCAACCCTCACGCTGGTGCCTCCGAGCGTCGCGTCGTTGCGGCCGCAATGGCATACGACGGGAGGAGTTCCGCTCCAGGCGCTGGTGTCTCTCGTGGCCCCGAATTACTACCACATCTTCAATCCGGACCAGTACCAGTTACCTTTCAACTTTACGTTCATGTACGTCTATTGCAGCATTGCGGGATTGCTGCTGGCGCTCACCGCTGTGATCGTTTCCCGGCAAAGGCTGACCGTCCTCTTCCTGGTGATGACTGTCGTGTGCGGGATATGGATGGTGGGATCGAACACCCCGTTGATCGGCACATACTACAAGCACATCCCGGACGTTATTCGTGGCCCAATGTATGCCGAGTTCGCCATGGCGGCCTTCATCCTCGGGATCAGCGTTATGGCTGCGCTCGGAGCGGACCGGCTGATTGCTTCCAGAGGAAAGGTCGCAATTGCAGCGCTCATCGCGCTCGCAGCGGCGGACCTCACCATTCAGGGTTCGGGACGCGTCCTGAATACAGCCCGCACGATCGATGATCCTGGCGTTACCCCAGAACACTTCGAGGGTTCGCGCGCAGCGCTGGCCCGAATGCGTGAACTGGCGGGCCAAAGCTTTCCACCGGCCAGACTCGACATGATCGGGGGCTCCAGGAACTGGACATCCTTCGCTCCAGTCATGCATCTGCCGACTGCGAACGGGGACCAGCCGCTGGCGCTGTTGCGGATGGTGGGCGTGCGATCGTGTTTCGCCAAAGGATTCGAATGGGAGCGCTACTACTGGGTCGAGAAATTGGATTCGAAGGTGATCAACCTGCTGAATATCAGATACCTGCTTGCGTCGGAATCCGATGATCAGGCCCTGCCGCGAAATCCGAGTATCAATCGAATTGGAACTGCCGGAAATCATTCCGTGTACGAAAACCGGGATGCCCTGCCACGCTTTTTTCTCGTGGGCGCGGTTCGGCGCACGCATGACTTCAACGAGAGCCTGGCCGAGGTCTGCTCCCCCAGTTTCGATCCCGCGAACCTTGCCATTGTCGAGGGCGCCGGAGAACTGAAGATTCAACCCAGGTTGTCCGGCCTGGACCAGGTGCGCGCGCTCGAGTACTCTGCTGATTTTATTGAGCTCGAAGTGAATACGGACGCGCCTTCGTTTCTCGTCAGTTCCGAGGCGTGGTATCCGGGATGGCGGGCTCGGGTGAACGGAGACGATGCTCGGATTTGGATCACGAACGCGGCATTCCGAGGGATAGCAGTTCCTGCCGGACACAGCCGGATTACGATGAAGTTTTCTCCGCCCGACCTGGTGTATGGAGCGCTCGTGAGCATCTTCGCGTGGCTTCTGTTCGGCATAGTGTACGTAGCGAAACGATAAGCCGTCGCGCCAGGCGCATCCTTATTGAGCCGCGCCTCCGGCGCGCGATCTTGCAAAACCAGTCACAATGCTCGAGGAGCAACTCGGATTGAAACTGGAATCGCGCAAAGGTCCCGTGGATGTGATCGTCATCGATAGCGTGCAGAAGCGTTCGGAAAACTGATGTCGGATTCGGATTAGACTGCGACTGTGACTACACACCGAAAAGAGATAAAACGCTGTGAATGGGCTCGCACGGAACTCTTGATGTCCTACCATGACAATGAATGGGGCGTGCCTCTTCACAAAGACCGGGATCTGTTTGAGTTCCTCATTCTCGAGGGCGCACAGGCCGGTCTCAGTTGGGAAACGGTCCTCAGAAAGCGCGACAACTATCGCGCGGCCTTCGACGATTTTCAAGTAACTCAGGTAGCGGCCTACAACGAGCGCCGAATAAGCCAACTCCTCACGAATCCCGGTCTCATCCGCAACCGGCTGAAGATTGAGGCTTCGGTTCAGAACGCCCGGGCGCTCCTGACGATGCAAGAAGAGTTCGGGAGCTTTGATGCGTACGTTTGGCAGTTCGTGGGTGGATCCCCAAAACAGAACCGATGGAAGTCTTTGAAGGAGGTGCCTGCCAGCACGCCCGAATCTGACGCATTGAGTAAGGATTTGCGCCGGCGGGGTTTTAGTTTTGTAGGATCGACGATCTGCTACGCCTTTATGCAAGCCGTCGGCATTGTCAATGACCACCTCGTACATTGCTTCCGGCATAAAGAGGTGCGGGAGACTCGCTTCAGGCGGTAGCGACCAATGCTCAATCACTCATGACGTAAAGCCATCGTCGGATCGATCCGGGATGCGCGCCGGGCCGGCAAATAACAAGCGAGGAGAGCGATTCCGCCCAGCGTGAGTATTCCGGCGGCGAATGTCAGCGGGTCCGTCGCGGTAACCCCAAAGAGGGCACTTCGCAGCGCTCGAGCGACCGCCAGAGCTCCAGCAGTACCGATAAGCAGGCCGGCGCCGATCAGGACGCTTCCCTGCCGAATCACGAAGGAACGGACTTGCGCGGGATCCGCGCCAAGCGCGATGCGAATGCCGATCTCGGTCGTCCGTTGGCTCACAACCTGGGCCATGACGCCGTACACTCCCACGACGGCCAGAAGCACGGCGATAATCCCAAAGATTCCGATCAGCGCAACATACACGCGACGTCGTTGAAGGCTGTTGTATGCCGTCTGCCGCATGGTTCGAATGTTGTACACCGCCTGGCTGCTGTCGGCCCGGGCAACCGCCGCTATTGCCGCCCCCGCGATTTCAGCCGTGGGCAAGAGTGTTTTGATCACAAAGGTGATGCGGCGGAACTCGTTGCTCAACCGTTCGTCATGCTCGGGCGGCATCTGTCCATAAGGCACATAAAGCTGCGGCCGTGAGTCCTGGCCGGGATACTGCATCACTTCGCTCACCACGCCAACAACCTGGCGGACCGGTTGGTTCGGCAAAAGAGATGTGTCGATCTGAATGTGCTTTCCAAGGGGATTCTCATTGGGCCAATACCGCCGTGCCAGGCTCTCGTTGACCACTGCTATGGGCAGACTTCCGAGGGTGTCCTGCAGGCCGAATTCGCGGCCCTGAGTCACACCGATTCCCAGCGTCTTGAAATAATCCGGCAGGACAGGAAGAAACTGCGCGCGCGGCAGCTCCGCGGATTGTTGACCCTCGATACGCACAGGCATGTTGATGCTGCCGCCCATTGGCGGACGAATCGCGATACCGCTGGCGATAATCACGCCCGGAATGGCGGCGAGGTTCTGCCGGATGCGTTCGCTCGTGAGATAAATCTGAGGATGAATTTCCATCTCGAGAGCACCTGAAGCCAGCACGGTAGTCGTTGGCCGGCGAAACTTTCCTTCAGGAAGCTGCACATCCAGCGTTAACAGATTGTCCGGATCAAAGCCCAGCGGCTCGCTCCCCAGGCGTAACAGGCTATGGAGCATCAGTCCTGCGCCGACCAGCAGCACCAGTGCCAGAGCAATCTGCCCTGCAACGAACATGCTGCGCAGCCTCTGGCGGGCAAGACCCGAAGTTGCGCTCCGGCCGGACTCTCGCATGGCATCCAGCGGATGCGCGTGGGAAATCTGCAAAGCCGGAGCTATTCCGACAATCAAGCCGCAACTCAGAGACAGGGTCAGCGTGAACAAAAAGACGGTTGGGTCTAGGTGTGTTTGATAAACGGCTTGGGGCAGACCGGGAGGCAGGGCCGTTCTCAACAACTGAACGCCGGTCCAACCTACCGCCGCCCCGAGAACGCCTCCTGCACCGGAAAGAAGAATGCTGTGTGTCAGTAACTGTCGAAAAATGCGCCAGCGGCCGGAACCCAACGCACTGCGCAGTGCCACTTCCTTCTGTTGTGACGTGCCCTGGGCAAGCAGCAGCCCCGCTACATTCGCGCAGGCGATCAACAAGACGAAGGCCACAGCGCCGAGCGCCGTCCACAATGCGCTTCGGTATTGGCCGGTGAGATTCATTTCGTCGAGCTGCATAAGGTGCCGGAGCTGAATACCCCAACCCTTGTTCGACTCCGGAGATTCTTCGGCGAGTTGAAGTGCAAGCGCGTCCATCTCCGATTGCGCTCTGGAAATCTCGACTCGCGGCCGCAGCCGCGCTAAACCGCTTAGAATGCGCGCCGGACTTTGTGCTCCGTATGCTGGACTGCGAAACGGGATCCAGTAATCATTTCGCGGATCGATGAACTCAAATTCAACCGGCATCACGCCAATGATGGCTGCGGGCTCGCTGTCAAAGCGGACCATCTTGCCCGGCACATCTCGATTTCCGCCGAATCGCCGCTGCCACAGACCATAACTGATCACGACGACGCGATCGGCGCCTTCTTCTTCCTCCGCGTCTGTAAACCATCTGCCCAGAATCGGATTGACGCCCAAAACTCGCGGCACTCCGGCAGTGAGCTGAATTCCGGTCAGCCGCTCTGGAGCCATTGCCGCCGAATTGTCGTCGGCAATGCTGGCGGAAGCGGGATCGGTGTAGCATCCGAACTGATCGAATACTCCATTGATGCGACCAAGCGAAATGCAATTGCCACGCGTGAGGCCGGAGAGCTGCGTGGGATTATTCGCCGGAGTGAATCCGACTTTGACCACCTGGTCCGGGTCTCGGTACGGAAAAGGACGAAGAAGCAGCACATTGATCAAACTGAAGACCAGTGTATTTGCGCCAATCCCCAGAGCGAGAGAAAGCAAGGCAACAGCGGTGACACGCCGATGCCGGAGAAGTGTTCGCCACCCGTAGCGCACATCCTGACCAACACTATCGAGCCAGTTAAAAGCCCGGACGGCACGCGCGTTCTCGGCCGCGATCGTCAGGTTACCGAGTTCCCGCGGACCGGCGATCGCCCGCAGTGACTCCAGCTCATCCTGCAAGTCGCGCTCTTCAGCGCGGCGGTAGGAAGGCAGAAGGTATTTCAGCCGTCGCCAGATAGTCATTTCGCACCCCGCGGCAAAGGGCCCATGACGCGGGCTATCGCAGACGCGAATTCAGTCCACTCCGAGTGCTGCTGCTGAAGCTGCTTTTTGCCGGCCGCCGTCAGTCGATAGTATTTTGCTCGGCGGTTCTGTTCGGACGTTTCCCATTTCGAAGCGATCCAGCCACGCAGCTCGAGCCGTTTCAAGGCCGGATAGAGAGAGCCGAATTCGATATTCAATGCATCATTCGAATTGCTGCGAATCGCCTTCGCGATTCCATAGCCATGCAAGGGCTCGGGCACCAGCGTCCGGAGGACCAGCATGGCCAACGCACCGTGAAGAAGTTCCATATAGAGATAATCTATATATTAAGAAAGCCTGACTATGCGCAAGCTATTTGTTCGGGCCTTTGTTGTATCGGGGGGCGGAAAGGTAGTAGTCTGGCGTTAAATTGGAAAGCTCCATATAGAAAGGAGAAGAGCGATGCGTGCTCACTTAATGCTATTGCTCTTCCCGGTAACGTTGGGTGCCGCGGTTGCGTGTTGGGCCGCCCAGCCTCTCCTGGCCGCTCACCAGACTCAATTCACTGTTGCTGAAGATCACGTACTGGGAACCTGGGTTCTCAACCTCGCAAAGTCGAAGTTCCAACCAGGGCCCGCGCCGAAGAGCCAGACACGAATCTATGAAGCACACCGGGATGGATTGAAGACAACGATTAAGACTGTCTATGCGGACGGCCGCTCGTCATCCATTGAATACGTCGCCAATTATGACAGCGTGGAGTATCCCGTCACGGGAGCCCCCGATTCCGACGCCATCGCGCTGAAGAAGATCGATGCGAACACCGCCGAGTCCATCCTGTGGCATGCCGGTAAACAAATGGCGAACGCGCGACGAGTCATATCGGAAGATGGTAGGACAATGACCATCACCTACCGCGGAATGTGGGACGGCGATCAGGCCAACAATGTGGTGGTCTATGACAGGGTGCAAAAGTAGCCGCCGCGTATTAAACACAGACAAAAGATCTGACCAATGCTCAATTCTCATCGGATGAGAATTGAGCATTGGGAATTGAGCATTGGTCAGATCTTTTGTCTGTGTTTAATACGCGGCGGCTCATGCTTTAGGCCTCTCGACCACGATGTATGTGACCGCGTCCCAGGCGTTGTGGATACCGACGAACAATAGAACAACCGTACTCGCTCCGATAGCAAACAAAGGCGACGCTGGACGTCTCGTTATCAGAAGCACTGCAGCGACTAAAAGCGTCGCATAGGCTATGAGAGGAAGCACTCCATGCCAAAGCCAATCCGCGAGCACGGGTGTGTAACCGGTCTGACGCCGGGTCCGTTTGAGCACTGTCGCGCCATAGGCGAGTCCCGCCACTCCACAGGCGCCGACCGCGAACCCGGGACTCGAGAGCGTTGACCAGGGTGCGCTCAGAATGGCCGCGATGAGCAGGACAGCGCAGAAGTGCACGATTGTCGGAGTGGCGAAGGCGCGAATCAACTGCATACCGGTTCGCGCCTTCGATTCGGCAATCAGCGCAATCACCACAAACTGCAGGCCTGTGAGTGCGCCGGCCGAAGAACCGATGATCACGTAGAAGCTTTCCCAGGCGGCAATTGGCGACGCGGTCTCCACGCTCACTAAAATATTTCCGGCCAGGAAAACGTAATCACGGTGTTCATGATGCCGCTCGGCGGGCGAATCCGCTGACCCGCTGCGCTGAAAATGATCTCCTTGTGAGCCGCGTCCAGAGCAATTCCCGATGGCGCGTATCCCGTGAGTTGCTGAACCGGGATTTTCCAGCGCGGCGGAGCGTCGCCACTATCGGTAACGCTCCAGGCGCAAATTGCCGGACTGGAGCCTGCCATCCCCGGAGCCCGGTCGCAGCCGCCGATGATCCAGCCCTTGGGCCCGTAGACCTGAAATGAGCTGATCGTCGCCACAAGGCTGTTCGGCCCCTGGATTACGGCTTTCGGCCTGGCATTGCCGCTGGCGGTACGATCGAAAATCTGCATCGATGTGCCGCTGTTTGCAATCAGGAGATTGTGAACCGGATCCACCGCTACTGCACCGCGAACGCCGATGAGAACTCGCTTGGGCGCGACGTCTCCGTTGGCTTCCCGGTCAAATATCAGGACGCCACCTTGCGCCACAGTGCCTCCTGGAGCAATGGGAAGGAGGATCTCATTATTGACCGGATCGACGCTGACTCTGTCGAGACCACCGCTGGCAGTGCCCAATATCTGAGTGCGTGGGCCCTGAATCACACGAATCGGCGGATCCTCCCCTTTGGCCGATCCGCGGAATATCAAGATCGCCTGTGTGAGAGGACTGGTCACGACGATTTCGTCGTGAATCGGATCGTATCCAAAACCGTGCATGGTCCTGCTGATCTTTGTCTTTTGCCCTTCGAGCACGCGCGTTGGCGGCGTATTCTCCCTCGCCAGCCTGGCGAAGGCCGCAATTTGCGGATGGTTGACTCAGTTCGGCACCAGAATCTCTTCCCGTTTGCTGTCGTAGGCCACGGCCTGTGTCTTGCCGAACCTCAACGATGCTTTGCCCTCCGGCGCACTGCGAATCGTGCGCAGGGGCGCCACGTTGCCATTTGCCGTCAACGGAAAGACCGTGGCGGATGAGTTTCCCAGGTTCGAAACCCACAGCTCTTTATTTTTCGTATCGACAAACACACCGGTCGGATAACTGATACCGGTCTTCTGGCCCTTGATCACTCGCCGCGGCGCCACATCGCCCTGATCGGTCCCATGGAAGACGATGATGGATTGGCCCATGTCATTGGCAACATAGAGATCCCCGGTATCGGGATCCAGAGACATCGCTGCGGGCCAGTTCAACTGGGTTTTGGGACCTTGAATGACGCGCATCGGAGAAACGTCGCCGTTGGCGTCAAGCGCGTAAATCGTAATCGAAGGAGTCTCGAATCTTCCCGTGCCGACAACCTTATAGTCGCTGATGTTGCCCCAGTTGTTGACGAACAATAGTTTGTTCTTGGAATCGATCGCGATGCCGTGCGCATCCGATAATCGAGTGCTTTCCCCTTGAATCAGGCGCAGCGGCTTTTCATCTCCGGAGGCCTGTTTCCGGTAAACCGCCACCTGCGGAGGATACTGCACGGAGAGGAACAGTTCCTGCTTCTGTTCATCCATGGTCATGGCATAACCCCGATGGGTGATCTTCAAGCGACGCTTCGGCTCGATATCACCTTCGGCACCCTCAGCAAACACGACAATGCTGTCGCCGATGTCGTTTTCCACCGAATAGATGTCCCCGTTGGTCGGGTCAATGTAAACGCAGCTGTTGAACTGGACATCGGTCTTCGGACCGCTGATCAGCCGTTTCGCTTCGGTACGCGGGGCGCCGGCCGGCGTATTGTCGAGCCGGTTGAATACGCGGATGCTCCATGTATTGCTGTCCTGAAGGAATACTTCGTTGAGCCGCGTATCGACTCCGACCGAAGAATAAATAGGATCGGTGTCGCGGATATACCGCACAGGAGGGCGGTTTACAGTGCCGGCATTGCCGGCGTTCTGTCCAGCTGCTTGCACTGACGAATCCTGAAACGCAGCAAACAGATTGTTCTCCTGCGAACTGGTTATCGGCTCCTCCGGAGGACACATTTCTCCCAGTTCCTCGATGGAAACCAATCGAGCCGAGCCAAAAGCAGACTCCCGAGGAACCGGCACCATACACAAACAGAAGATGCCCAACGCGAGTACCACTACCGCCGCGAACATTGCCTTTCTGCCGTTTTTCCTTATGACGCGCACAAGCCTCCTTTCGACTAACTGTAGCGGCGGTCGTGAGAAATTCGGGGACAGACGCATAAATCACCTAATTACGCCTAAAGACCGTTGATCCGCAATTAGGTGATTTATGCGTCTGTCCCCGAATTTCCCACGACCGCCGCTACAGTTCGGTCCCTAGAACACATACTTCAAAGCCAGCTGAATAATCCGCTCGTCACCTGCAGTCTGAATCCGGCCAAAATTGGAGCTGCTCAGGCTCAATCCGGGATTGCCCGGGTTCAAGTGGTTGGGCAGATTGAACGCTTCGACCCGGAACTCTACCGTTTGCTTCTCCCGAATCTGGAACTTTCGCGTCAGGCCCATATCGATCCGGATACTTCCCGGACCTTGAATATTACTCCTGCCGAAATTCCCATACTCGCCCGTTGCGGGCCGCGCGAAGGCCGCGGGATTGAGATACAGATCGATGCTCTTGTCGGCCGTGTAAGGACTGGCAAGGACCAGGTTCGGAAGCGTGTCTCCGTTGGTCGCCAGGCTGTCCACGCCCGTGGACATTGTGAGCCAGCTGCCGGATAACACTCTGACAATGCCCGAAACCTGCCACCCGGTCCCCAACTTTCGCAGTGTGGAATTTGAAAACTGCGGTGTCTCGTACACGGTCGACATGTTCAAGTTGTGCCGCCGGTCCGAATCGCAATTGCCGCGATTAAACCTCCGGCGCTCGTTAAGTTCTCCTCCAAACCGGCCGTCAAGGTTCGCGCCGGGGTGCCCATCGTCAATGCAATGCCCCAGCGTGTAATTCCCCTGCACGGTCACACCGTGACTTCGCCGGCGCTGGACCGAAAGCACCATCGCGTTGTAGTTGCGCGTGCCGCCGCCGTAAGGCTCAATGAGGTTGCCATAGTACTGGCCTTCGGTCGGATTCTGCAGAAACAGTTTGCGGCGTTGCAGTACGTTCGCAGTCGACGTACACGGACTGTAGGTCTGCCCTCCAATCACGCAACTGCTGCCGGGCAGATATACAGACGGATTCACCTGAAGAGCATCCGTCAGGTGAATGACATTGTTTCCGATATAATTCGCAGCCACCAGCCAGTCCACTCCAATTCCTCTCTGAATGCTGACATTCCACTGATTCATGTACGGATACTTGAGAGATGGCGGAACGCTCAAATAATCTCCGGCCTGAGTAAACTTTATATCCGGACTGAGGGGAGCCGGGAAGGGATTTCCTCCGGGAACGTCTCGCCACGGATCTTCGAAACCACCACCTGGGTTTGTAAGAGTCACTCCATAACCCCAGGGCGGATCTTTCAACATCCCGCTGTACTCGTAGAAGTGCGGGTAGTCGAAAAAGACTCCGTACGCAGCCCTCACCGCCATCCGGCCATCGCCGTGCGGATCCCACGCCAGCCCCACTCGGGGCGCGAAATGGAGCAACGCGGAAGGGCCGATCGCTTTGCTATTCCCATACGGATAGCCGGTGTCTCCGGGAAAGAGAAGTCCTGCCGGAGCATTCTTGTAAACGGTACTGCGAAGACCCTTGTCAAATGCCTCCTGGGAGAAAAACAACGTCCGGCCGTTGCCGTCGTACATCGGCTTGAAAGGCTCCCATCGAAGGCCGGCGCTCACCGTCAGCCGCCGGGTCGCCTTCCACGTGTCTTGCAGGTAAAGACCAGTATAGTTTTGGCGGTAGTAGTAAATGGTCGGATTTTGCTGCTGGAACTGCGACACTTTTCCCAGCATGAAATCGCCGAGCGCCCGTCCGGTTTGCTGGGCGTTGAAGTTGATCTGGCCGGGAGCCGTGGAGTTCGAACTATTATTCATCTGCGAATGGATGAAGTTCACGCCCCATCCGAACTGGTGAGCGCCGCGCACTAAACTGAGATCCTCCGCGAACTGGTAGACGGTCGAGTTCGTGGTCGCAGGTACTGCGGTTCCGCCGAACATGCTGAATTCGTTAGTGACACTGATGTTCGGAATCTTCGGTACTTCCAGCGGGTGATATATTTTGGCTCCAAGCTCGGCCGCCGTGAAAAAGTCTTTTGAGGTCTTCACCGACGTTGGCCGCAGCAGCGTCCCACGAAAAGAGCTGACCATGTTCGGACTGATCGAGTAGGTATCACCCAGGACAAACTCCTGCGGCTGCCGCAAAAAATCCGCTTCGCTGACCGAAACGAGGTTCTTGCCATCGTAGTTCGTCGGTACGAACAGGTGATTCAGCTGATAGCGCCCAAACACCGAGTGTTTGTCGCTCCATTGATAATCCATCCTTGCGATGAGCACATGCTCGTCGCTGTTGAGCCTTCGACCGAAACGGAACTCGCCGCAGCGGTTGTCGGTGGTGGGCAGCCGTTTCACCAGCTCCAGCGACGGCTTGGAGAACAGGGTGGGATCGATTCGATTGTTGACGAACGGCAACCTCAGCGCGATCTGTCTTCCGCTGTTGCATTCCGGTGAGGTGATAGCCGTCCAGTCACCCGCAAGCATGGCTGCGGTCGGAACATATGCTCTGCTTTCGGTCGGCTCTGAACGCTGGAGCGTGCCCTGATAACCGCCGAAGAAAAAGAGTTTGTTCTTCAGGATCGGCCCGCCCACCGTTCCGCCAAACTGGTTGCGCTTCAGTCCGTCACGTTCCACCGCAAACGCGTTGCGGGCATTAAAGACTTTGTTTCTGACGAATTCAAAGAGGTCGCCGTGAAACTCGTTGGTGCCCGACTTGGTCACCAGGTTGATCGCGCCTGCCGAGTGTTGCCCGTATTGGGCCGGCACAGCGCTTGTTTCCACCTTGAACTCCTGCAGCGCATCCGGAAAAGGCAGCGGCAGATTGAGATTGTTGAATGGATCGTTGTGCGTTCCTCCGTCCAGGATGTACGTCAAACCGTTGTTCATCCCGCCGCCCACCGAAATAGAGAGGGTGGGGTAATTTCGCTGCGTTCCCTGAGCGCCGCCGCTGACAGCGGCGCCTGAAAGGAGGATCAATTCCGTCACCTGGCGCGCGTTGAGCGGCAGTTCCAGCACACGCACGTTGTCGATCACCTGGCCGATACCGGTGGTCCGCGTTTCCACCTGCGTGGCATTGGCCAGGACTTCCACGGCCTCTGAAACCTGACCGACTTCCATAGTGACGTTGATCACCGGATTCCCGCCGACCGTCAGCACGATTCCGGTTTGCACATAGCTGCGGAATCCCGGCAAAGCCGCTTCCAATCGATAGGGACCAATAGGCAGGCTCGTCACCGAATACGCACCGGTCTCGTTCGTCACAACGCTCCGTGTGAGCCCCGTGCTGGTCTGCGTTACAGTCACTTCCACTCCCGGCAACACCGCACCGCTCGGATCACTTACGGTCCCGCTCAGCTGAGCCGTTGACTGCGCCCAAACGACGGCGCAAGTGAGAACAAGAATCAGCTGCACACCTATAAAGCGATTCAGAAAGCCTTTCATTCTTCCTCCTCAACGGGGAAACGACACACCGCTCCCGCGACCCTCCAACCAAAATTGTGAAGCCCCTAAAAGTTGGGCAACCTTACTCTCTCCGGTTTCGCCATGTCAAGGAAGTGAACGAAGGCGCGTCCTTATTGAGCCGCGCAGCGGCGTGAATTCGGGTGCGACTTCGCGCGACATTTTGGACTGCTGGACAAAGCTTTACATTCGACATTCCCGGGGGATACTTTTCTCCATATGAAGGCGACAGATTGGGAGTTCGCGAACAGGGCGCTGCTCTTCGGTCTGATTTTTGCCTTCACGTTTCCGCTGTACTCCGTGGATCATCAGAATTCAACAGCCGCGATGGCCAACTGGCTTGCAGCCGGCTTGCGAACCGATGCGAATCTGGTCGCTCATCTCCTGTTTGCTTTCGCCGCTTTTTTTGTGGTTGCGGCCGCCCTCATCCGCACCTGGGCCTCATCGTACCTTGAGGCGGAAGTAGTCTATGCTGCCGACATAAGGACCGAGTCTCTCGTTGCGGACGGGCCTTACCGGCGGGTGCGCAATCCGCTGTATTTCGCCAATGTATTAATGACCGTCGGCCTGGGTGCCTTCATGAGCCGAATCGGCTTCCTGGTGGCCGTGGTTGCGATGCTGGTGTTCTGTTATCGGCTGATTGTTCGCGAAGAGGCCGAACTTCAGGCGAGCCAGGGGGAACAGTACGAGCGCTACCTTAAAGCGGTACCGCGTCTCTTGCCATCCATCCGGGCACGAGCTGTTTCCGGCAATCACCGGGCCAGGTGGACGGAGGGATTCAAAGCAGAATCCTGGAATTGGGGATTCGCCGCGGCGGCTGTGGCCTTTGCCGTTACCCTGAAGCTTATGCTCTTTTTCGTGATACTGGGCGCCAGTGTTGTATTGCTCTGGGCGTCTTCCGCGTTTCTTTCCAGGCTCAAGTAGGTGGTCTATGAATTCCAGAAGAACTTTCCTGAAGGGGGCGATTGGCGCCGCCGCGTGGTGGACACTTCCATCCGTTGCCGCCGGCATCACCGATCTCACCGGCATGACACTGAAAAGAGCTTCAGAGCTCGTTCGGACCAAACAAGCATCACCGGTGGATCTCGCTGAAGCGTGCTTCCAACGAATCGACAGATACAACACGCCGTTGAATGCCTTCATCACGGTTACACGCGAGGAGGCAATGGCGGCCGCGCGGGAAATGGAAACCGAACAGCAGCGGGGGAAATGGCGGGGACCGCTGCACGGGATCCCCATTGCGATTAAAGACAACATCGATACTGCGGGGATCCTCACGACCGGCGCGAGCGAATTGTTCAAAGATCGGATTCCGACGGAAGATGCCGACGTTGTGCGGCGCCTGAAAAACGCCGGGGCCGTGATTCTTGGCAAACTGAATCTGCACGAGTTCGCATACGGAGGCACGACCACTGTCAGCTACTACGGAGCCGCGCATAATCCCTGGGCGCTGGATCATCAGACGGGCGGCTCGTCGGGTGGTCCTGCAGCGGCACTGGCCGCAGATCTTTGCTTCGGATCCGTGGGAACGGATACAGCAGGGTCTGTCCGCATTCCGGGTTCGTACTGCGGGATTGTGGGACTGAAACCGACGTATGGTCGCGTAAGCAATCGCGGAGTCATTCCGCTGTCATGGACGCTCGATCACACAGGTCCGATGGCCAAGTGTGTTGAAGATGCCGCCATCCTTCTCAAGGTCATCGCTGGATATGACGAAAGAGATCCCACCACTGTGGATGTTCCTGTTCCCGACTACACACGTGCGCTGAGGACCTCTGTGTCCAGGTTGCGGCTTGGTATTCCGCGAAACCTTTTTCCGACAACGTCAATCCCGAAGTCGCCAAAGCGGTTGAGGCCGCAATTGATCTTTTGAGGAAAATGACGGCGGCTGTCACTGACGTTCAGCTCCCCCCGGCAGGCAATCCTGCAGATGTGTGGGCTCCGGAGATCTATGCATACCACGCGACCTGGATCAAGGAATCGCCTGAGAAATACCAGTCGCCCACGCGTGCCGCAATCCTTCGAGCCAGGGACGCGAATGCCGGAGCGTATGCGCAGGCGCGACGCAATGTGGACCTGGCTCGAAGAGAAATCAAGAACGTGTTCTCGCAGGTCGATCTGCTCGTGACGCCGACGATGAAGCAGCCTGCACCACTTATCGCAGGTGATGACGGTACGCCTCGCGCAGTCATTGGAGGCGCGCCTGGCGGAAACACCGCTCAGTTTGATGTGTACGGAATCCCGGCGATCTCGATACCGTGCGGATTCACCGCCTCAGGTTTTCCGATTGGGCTCCAGATCGCGGGAGCGCACTGGGCCGAGGCGTCCGTGTTGGCTCTGGCCTACGCATACGAGCAGGCCACGGAATGGCATACGCGGCATCCCAAGTTGATATGAACTCGTGGCCGGTGAACCTGCTCCTCGTTAATCCGCCCATCTACGATTTCACTGCCTTCGACTTCTGGCTGCGCCCGTATGGTCTTTTGCGCGTGGCCGGGCAACTCCGCGCGTGCCGGCTGACTACGTTCGATTATCTTGTCTCGCGAGAGCGCGACGCCTTCGGCCGAGGGCGGTTCGATCAAGAGCCCGCCATCAAGCCCGCGCCACTCGCCGACATCCCTCGCCGCTTTTACCGGTTTGGACGCGCGCGCGAAGACTTCGTTCGTTTGTTATCCAGTCGAAGGTTCGATGTGGTGCTCGTCCAGACTGTGATGACGTACTGGTATCCCGGCGTGCGCGAAGTCATCGAGGACGTTCGCAGGTTGCAGCCGCACGCGAAAATCATTCTTGGCGGCGTCTATGCCAGTCTCTGCCCCGGCCATGCCAGGTCGCTTGGCGCAGACCAGGTGGTGGAAGGTCCGAATCTCAAGCCGCTCGGCCTGCCGCTGTCTGATGGCCTCCCGTTGTGGGAAAGCGTCGATGTGGAGGTTGGCGTCCTCAAGATCACGGAGGGATGCCCCTTTCGCTGCACCTACTGCTCAGTCCCGCTCGTATATCCGAATTTTGTGGCGCGGCCGCTGGATGTTTGCGTTGAAGAAGTCCGTTACCTCGTCCGCCTGGGTGCTCGCCACATCGCGTTCTACGACGACGCGCTGCTGTTCAAACCCGACTGTATTCTCCTTCCGTTTCTCGAGGCCGTGCTGCGGCAAGATCTCAACGTTTCGTTTCACACGCCCAACGCACTCAACGCACGCTTCATCACTCCCGAGATTGCGCGCCTCATGGTGCGCGCCGGCTTTAAGACATTTTTCCTCGGATTCGAATCCAACGATTACGGGTGGCAGCGCAAAACCGGCGGGAAGGTGTATTCGGAAGAGTTCGTCGATGCCGTGCGCGTATTGCGCGAAGTGGGCGCCTCTTCCATTACGGCGTACATCATCATCGGGCATCCTGACTCCCAGGAGCAGAATCTCGAAGCATCCGTTCGCTTCGCCGCGGAACAGGGCGCCCGCGTGATGCTTTCCGAATTCGCTCCGATCCCGGGCACACCCGACGGAGAGGCGTGCCGGGCCTATACCGGACTCGAGGAGCCACTCAACCACAACAAAACGGCATTTGCCTGGCGCTTTCTGGGCCCCGCGCGCGTAGACGGACTCAAAGAACTCTGCAGAGAAGTCAACCGCGGCCTCATCGGGCTGGCACCACCGGCAAATCGATAAAGCTGGCCGAATCCGCGCCGCGATAGATCCGCTGGGTAGCCTTCACATAATCCTGCGGCTTCGCGAAGAAAATGTTCGGAACGAAGGTTTGCGGATTGCGGTCGTAAAGCGGGAACCAGCTTGATTGGATCTGCACCATGATCCTGTGCCCGGGCAGGAACACATGGTTCGAAGTCGGCAGAATGAACTTGTAGGGCAATGGTTTGTTAGGCGCGATCGCTCTGGGCGTCGCGAAACTTTCCCGATACCGTCCGCGGAAAATATCCATCGCAATGCTCACTTGATACCCGCCCATTTCCGGCTGGCTCGCGACTTCGTCTGGATAGACGTCGATGAGTTTGACCACCCAGTCGGAATCGGTGCCGGTCGTCGAGGCGACAAGGTTCACCACCGGCGCTCCGCTGATCCTCACAGATTCGGTCAGCGGTGGAGTGAAATAGGTCAGCACGTCGGTACGATCCGCGACCGCTCTTTGATCTGTCACGAGCCAGCGTTTCCACGCATCCGAATCGGCGAAGCGAATGGGACGCGGAACGTAAGGCACCGGCTTGGCAGGATCGGACACATACTCGTCGTACACGGCGGAGGCCTGCGGCGGGGTGAACGTGAGGCCGAAACCGGCATTCAGGTAGAGCGGTTTCGATTTCGTTGTGCATCCGCTTTCGCACGCGAGCGGCCAGGACTTCAACCGATCCCAGTGATTTTCTCCCGTGTTGTAAATGAAGACGGGCGGCGTGTCGGCTTTACGCGCGCCGTCTTTCAGATACTGGTCGAAGAACGGCTTGAGCACATCGTGGCGGAATTGCAATGCGGTATCGCCTTCCCACTTCAGAGGTCCGAGAGACGGGCCTTCATAGTTCACCTGGCTGTGCCGCCACGGACCCATTACGAGGAAGTTTTTGTCATTGGCAGCATCCCTGGGCTCAGTTGCCAGATAGCAGTGGATTGCCCCCCACATGTCCTCCTGATCCCACAATCCCTGAATCCACATGGTGGGGACGGTGAGGGGTTGCTCCGCCATCGTCTTGTCGAGAGCTTGCGCTTGCCAAAACGAGTCGTATGCGGGATGTTCCGAAACCTTTCGCCACCACGGCAGTTGATCCAGGCCCGCGGCCTTTGCATAGTCTCCCGCCGAGCCGGCTCGGCGAAAGTTTTCGTAATCGTCATAGCCCTGCCGGAGAACTTCCTGACCTTCGCCCTTCACGGTGGTTTGATAGGTGAAGTAGTCGAAATTCACTTGCCGAAATGCGCCGAAGTGAAACCAGTCGTCACCCATCCAGCCATCAACCATCGGGCTCATCGGAGCGGCGACTTTCAGAGCGGGATGTGGATTGATCAGAGCCATTACCACAGTGAAGCCTTCGTACGAGCTGCCGAGCATTCCAATTTTGCCGTTGGACTCCGGAACGTTTTTCACGAGCCAATCGATCGTGTCGTAGGCGTCGGTCGAATGGTCCACGGAACTTGAATTGAGCGGTCCTCGCAGAGGTCGCGTCATCACGTACTCGCCTTCGGAGCCGTATTTGCCCCGAATATCCTGGAACACGCGAATGTATCCATCAGCCGCAAACACTTCGTCGCCGAGCGGAAGCGTCGAAAGCATGCGTGAGGATGGATTGCGCTGGGCGCGACTCGAGGCGTTGTAGGGCGTGCGGGTGAGGATCATCGGGGCATTCTTTGCGCCTTTCGGCACCACGATGACGGTGTTGAGCTTCACTCCATCACGCATCGGAATCATCACGTTCCGCTTCACATAGTCGTACGAGGCGGTCGGCGCCTCGTACTTTGCCGGAATGTCCGGCGTGAGTGGCGGCGTTTGGGCGCCGGCAACTGACGCGCTCATCGCGACAGCGGCGATTAATACAAAACGCGCGAAGGAAACAGGGATTAACGTATCTGTCCACATGGGGCTTATTGTATCAAGGGCAGCGCTCTTGATAGCCCACGTTCCGCCGGTCATGGTATAAGCTCCTACAATTCAAAAAATGGGAGGGGTTCATGCGAACTCAGATGCGGCTCGTCATTGTTCTGTTACTTGCGATCTGGACTGCGGGCGGAATCGAGGCACAGATCACCAGTAACCCAATTCCGGCGCCGATTGCGAAACGTGGGCTTGCCGTCGAGGTTAAGGAACTCGTGCGCCTTCCGGACACGCGCGGGATTCGTCCCGCCGATCAGGACGTGTCGCCTTCGGGATGGGCCCGTGTCAGCTATGTGCGTGATCTTCCCGATGGCCGCCGCTTCGCCAACGATTCGCGCGGCTTCCTCTACCTGATTGGCGCGAACAACCAGCCTCAGGTTTATGCGAACGTCGCCGCGACGTTTCCCAATGCGATCTACAATCGACTGGAGAGCGGATTCATCGGGTTCGTCTTTCATCCGGAGTTCGCGCGAAACGGTTTGTTCTATACCGTGCACGCTGAGCGCGGTCCGGGCAATCCAAAGACGCCTGACTTCATCCCGCCCGGGTTCACACTGAAAGACGTGACCTACCACAACATCATCACGGAATGGCATGCAACGATGCCGGCGGCCAACACTTTCGAAGGAACCCGACGAGAACTCCTTCGTGAGGCTCACGTTGTCGCAAATCTCACCCACCCGATGGGGGCGGTGGAGTTCAACCCGACGGCGAAGCCCGGCGATCCGGACTACGGACTGCTTTACACCAGCGGCACCGATCACGGATTCAGCAACGGCGGAGGACCCAACGCGAGCAATCCCACCCAGACGCAGCGCCTCGACTCGATCATGACCGCCATCCTGCGTTTCGATCCACGCAGTCCGAAGGTGACGGGCGGAGTGAAGGGCCTTGGGGACTACACGATTCCGATGGCTAACAAATTTGCCTCAGACGGCGATCCGAAAACGCTTGGCGAAATCTACGCCTACGGCTTCCGGAATGCCCACAGACTTTCATGGGACACCGACGGGACCATGTTCGCCTCCGACATCGGTATGAACCACATCGAGGAAATCAACATCGTCCGCAATGGCGGAAACTACGGCTGGATGAAGCGGGAGGGATACTGGGAGAACGGCCGGCCGCGCGGCGGCGAGCTCAACCAACTGTTCCCACTCCCGGCGGACGTGCTGAACGGCCGCGAGAAGGACGGCTTCACCTATCCCGTCGCGATTTACGACCACGATGAGGGGCGGTCGGTGACCGATGGGTTCGCGTATCACGGACGGATCGCCGCGCTCCGCGGCAAGTTTGTCTTTGGCGATATCCAAAGCGGACGTGTGTTCGCGGCCGATCTCGCCGAGATGAAGAAGGCGGACGACGGAATTCCTCAGACCGTTGCGCCCATCGAAGAAATCCAGCTCTACGTGCGGGACGCAAGCGGCAGTCGGATGAATGTGTCGCTGCAGGAACTCATCGATCGAACCATGGGTGCAAGCATCTCCCGGGCCGATCTGCATATCAGCCGCACCGGCGACGGCGAGCTTCTCCTCACGTCCCGGCAGGATGGGACGATCCGGATGCTCGTTCCAGACGCGAATAGCTCCGGGACGACGCCCGCCCGGCGCTAAGCAGGCTGGCGCCGGTGGATGCCGAACAACTGGCAGAATGGCTGAAACAACACCTGCCGCGAGCTTCGGGACTCAACCTCAATCCGAGGAGCGTCAGAGTCAGCCATGTTCTGAACTGGGGCGGCTTTGTGAACCATTCGTTCTCTGTCGACGATGGTTCCGTGCGATACCACTTGAAAATTACAGACGACCTGGACAGCGTCGGCAAGCTCCAAACATGGCGCAAGCTCCACGACCTGCTTGAAAGACGGTATCGCGCCCCGGCACTGATCGATTGGATGGATTTCCCCGAAATTGGTTTCGCCGGATTGTTGCTGCAGCAAGTCGACGGCGGCAGCGCAAATTTCTGCGGGAATCCTGCTCTCGTAAGACAACTGATCGAATTGGCGGATCGTCTTCATAAAGATGCCGACATCCAGTCCAGTCTCGCCGCGTCGGGACCAGAAAAAACCTGTTTGGATCATTTCGTTGAAACCTACATCGATCGCTTCACCGCGGATCTGGAAGCAGTCGCGGCAGGACAACCTCCGTTTGTCTCTTCTACCTTGCTCAATTGGATGCGGCATGAGACGGACCTCTTGCGTGAAATAGCGAATTCCGCGCAGGCATTTCATAAGCCTGCGGTTGAGCCGGTTCACGGCGATTTGAATGAAGGAAATGTACTTGTCACGCCGGGTGACTGGCTCGTTGTCGATTGGAATGATCTCGCGCTCGGCGATCCTGCCGCAGACCTGGCCGTCCTGTTGTGGCCGATGGTCTATCAAGGCAGAAAGTGGAGCGAATTCCCCATTCCCGATGTAGAGGACGGCTTTGCAGAACGCATTGAAGTCTGCTTGAGAGCACAACTGCTCGATGAGGTGATCGATCCACTTGCCGACTACGTCGAGGCACGTGTCGTCCCTTCAAAGCAAGTCGAGATAGAACTCTTCAAAAGAAAACGACACGAGGAAGCGTTGGAAAGATACAGGACGGTTTGGTGTCCGTGAACGCGCCGGATCTAGTGTCCTGATTCAGAAATTCGCTCACAAATTCGATGCCATGCACGCGGGCTTTCCGACTGTAGCGGCGGTCTAAGATATCGCGCGAAGCGCATCCGAATACAGCCGCGTAGCGGCG